>ERZ835541.118-NODE-118-length-101110-cov-26.101964_pt1 | contig 101110 bp, 110 predicted proteins | sample MGYA00519945_ERZ835541 | MGnify/ENA primary metagenome ERZ835541 (study PRJEB31850, sample SAMEA3708780) | human gut metagenome | biome: human gut; feature: human-associated habitat; material: faeces | place: China | collected 2014 ...
CAAGTATCGTTTGTATCCAAGAATCCCCTGCCTTTAGGCATGGGGAGTATGTCAAGTATTTAATTTTTAGTATTTGGATTAAATATATTTAATTGTGGAAGTGCATCAATTAGATTTAATTCAAAAGCATATTGATAAAATAAAGATAAAGCTTTAAGTTGTTCTTCTTGTAATTTCCATTGAATTATATGAAGATATTCATCTAATTGCGTGAAAGAAAAAGGCTTATCTGTAGCAATTTCTTTTATAGCCTGATGAAGGTTGGTAAAACCATTGGCAAAACCATTTTTTATATATTGTTGAATAATAGAGGTTTTTTGAGGATTTTCTTGTGCAAAATCTTTACGTACTACCCATACTGCATATACCATGCAAAGATTAGTGAATTCTTTCCATTGTTGACCGATATCGTAATAATATAAATTCTTATCTTGATGATATTTTAAAAAGAGAGCATCATCACCAATGAATAGAGAAGCGGTAGCGTTTTCGTCAGAAAAAGGATTTTGAGGTGAAACTTTAGCAATAGAATAATCTGGTGTAGCATGATAACGTTTATTCATGATTATTTTCAAAAGACAATGTGAAGTAGCCGATTGAGATGTGAGTAAAATCTTATCTGTGGTAATTTCATGAATAGGTTTTTTGCTGACTAAAATTATACTTTGCACAGGGCCATCAGCCATAATGCTGATATCAGGTAAAATCATTAATTTATCAAAATTGCGAGCATAAATGATAGATGAAACAGGACTGATATCCAATTTATCTTGCGTGATTGCTTGATTTAAATTAGCAGGAACATCTTTAAATAAATTGAATTTATCACTAGGATTTTTAGTGAATGTATAAGTTAAAGGAAGACAATTTAAATAATTTATATGACCAACATTTGGCTTTAACATATAGATACCTCTTTTATTTAAATAGATTATAAAAAATGTTATATTAAAATATTGTAAAAAATAGAATAATATAATATACTATTATATTATTTTAGCAAAAGAAATACAACAAAGGTGATTTTTGTATAGTTTGTATTGTATAATTAGATAAAAGTGATATATTGATAGATATCATTTTTTTAGATATACATATACACAGTAAGCAGATTATATGTTAAAATTAATCTGTATATTTAGGCTATTTATAAGTTATTTAATTAAATAATATTATAATTTTCATTAAAATTTTGGGAGGAAATATCGTATATGACAAGAATTAAAGATGCAGTTGAACATATAGCAAAAGCTATAATAGCCCAAAAAGATTATTTAAATATGTTAGATAAAGCTATTGGTGATGGCGACCATGGCAATAATATGGCTATTGGTTTTGAAGCTGCTTTAGAAGAAATTGACAATATGAATGATGATGGAAATCCAGCAAAAGTTTTCAAAGCTATAGGTACAGCTTTTTCTGAAAATGTAGGCGGTGCAGCTGGTCCATTATATGCAGCAGCTTTCAACCGTGCAGCTAAAGCTTGTGATGAAAATACATCTTTTACAGTTGATTCTGTAATTAAAGTTTTAGGTGAAGCTATCGAAGCTATTAAAAAACGTGGTCGTGTAGAACCAGGTGAAAAAACAATGTTAGATGTTTTAATTCCTGTACATACAGCTTTTGTAAAAGGTAAAGAAAAAGATTTAACATTATTCCAATGTTTAGGTGAAGCATCAAGAGCTGCAAAAGAAGGTGCAGATTATACACGCACTATTTCTGCAAGCAAAGGTCGTGCAAGCTATTTAGGTATCAGAAGTATTGGTCATCAAGACCCAGGTGCTACATCTTCTCTTATTATGGTTAGAGAGTTATATAACTTTTTTCAACGTTAATAAGCAAAGGATAATTCATAAGTGTCTACTATGAGATTTTTTAGTAGGCACTTATATTTTTTTTATTAAAATGTTATTTTTACAGAAAAAAATATATAAAAAAAATAATCTGATTATTGCAATAAAATTTTGACTGTGCTATAATAAAGACAGAAAGAAAAGTTATAGTGCTTAAAACAATTGAATGTAATGATATAAAAATAGTTTATGGAGAATGAGCAATAGAAATTATTGTACAGAGGAACTAAAAATTATTTATATAGAATGCATTCGAAAGGAGTGAGGGTTATAGCGGATTTGCAAAAAGGCTTTAATGAAAGGTGCACTTAGATATCTCGTGCTGTTAAAGAAAGCAAGTTTGTAAAGAAAAACTAGATTTTATAGATAGTAAGGCATTGTTAGTTAAAGTCTAAACTGATTTATAAGTGTGCACAAATAGTAACGTTACAAAATTTATTATTAATTCAAAAAGTGTATAATACGTATTAGGTGTATTTTAAGTTAGTTAGAATATTATAAAAGAATGTAAAAAGATGTATTTGGAATTAAATGCATATTACACACGTTAGCTGACTGATAAATACAGCAAAAACTTCTATCTTAAGGGAAGATTTGCAAAAAAAATTAAATAGTGAGGTAGTTTGATGTATACACAGTATACTAGATAAAAGACGATTAGCATGAAGATATGTTAATCGTCTTTTATTTTGCCATTATTTATTTTTTATTTTAAACGATAGAGATGTTTTTTCTTGCTTAAATATTTAATAGGCGGAGTAGTTATCGTTTCATTTTTGGTACTTTTTTTAATGATATGATTATGTCGGTCTACGCTTAAAACTAAACCGATGCTAATCATATTTAAGATAAGTGAAGTACCACCATAGCTGATGAACGGTAAAGGTACACCAACTACAGGAACAATACCGATAACCATAGCCATATTGCCAGTAGCTTGACCTACAATCAATAAAGTAATGCCACATACAAGCATTTTGCCAAAATTATCTTTAGTGCGTAGAGCAATTTTTATACAATAAAAAGCTAGCGCAATTAAAAGCAAAAAGACAATAAAAGCGCCCATAAATCCTATTTCTTGGCAAAAAACAGCAAAGGCAAAGTCTGTATGAGATTCAGGTAGATAAGAATATTTACTAAATCCATGACCTAAGCCCATGCCAGAAAATCCTCCAGAACCAATAGCTAAGATGGATTGAACTATTTGATAACCGTCTTCTTGAGAGCGAGACCAAGGGTCATACCAACTATTGATACGGTCTAAACGATATGGTTGGAAGGTTGCTAAGAGTGTAAGTAAGATAAAACCAATACCACAGATTATACCAATCCATTTTTTGGATAGACCAGCAATAAAATACATAATGGTTGGAATACCAATGATGATAAGTGCAGTTCCCATATCAGGTTGAGCTTCAACAAAACCTGCAATTATTAGACATAGAAGAAATATAATATTTTTTTGAGGATTTACCGTTATAGGAATTTTTTTATCTATACATTGACCAAGATAAGAGGCACTGATGATAATGGTAACAATTTTGGCGATTTCAGAAGGTTGGAATTGCATAAATCCAAGTGATAGCCAACGTTTAGAACCATTTACAGTAACGCCCATAATTAATACAGCACTTAAGGATAAAATCGTTATGACTGTAAGCAGTAAAGATTTATTTTTTAATTTTTTATAATTAAATCTAGAAGTTAAAGCAAAAGCGACAAATCCAATTAACAAACTTATTAAGTGACGGATTAAAAAGAAATAGGGATTTTCAAAGTTAGTATAAGCGGTTATTAAGCTGGCACTACAAATATTTATAGTGCCAATGACAATCAGGATAAACATGATACAGGTGATAGCTTCCATATCATTTATCCAAAATTTTTGCTTAGTCAACATTATTTTTTATCCTGCTTAGTAAAAGTTACCTCACAGCGATTGATTTTTTCACCGAAACCGCTAAATTTACGTTCATATTCTGTCATGATATTGTTAGCTTGATATTCACTATTATGAAGGTCAAAAGTAAGTGCATTTACTTTTAAATTAGCAAGTTCAAATTGTTCTAATGAAAAATCAAATAGAGGTCTATTGTCGGTTTTAAAGAATAATTCCCCATTATCTTTTAAGAGTTTGCGATATTTTTCCAAAAATCCTATATAAGTTAAACGTCTTTTTGCATGACGAGCTTTTGGCCATGGGTCGCAGAAATTGATATAAAAACGGTCAACTTCATCTTCAGCAAAGATATTTTCAATTTGTTCAATATTAAATACCATTAGGCGAACATTAGTTAAACCAAGTTCTTTTACTTTTTTAGCAGCATAGTATAAAACATCTTGTTGAAGTTCTATACCGATAAAATTAACTTCAGGATGAAGAGCTGCTGTTTTACTGATGAAATCTCCTTTTCCTGTGCCAAGTTCTACATAAAGAGGTGCCTGGCGGTCAAATACTTCATGCCAATGACCTTTAATTTCTTCAGAAGGACTTTGTCCTTTAGTATATACAAAATTATTAAAATCTAAAATAGCTTCATCAATCCAAGGTTTTCTTCGTAAACGCAAAATAATTCTCCTTTTTATAAATATATTCAAAGAATATTTTATCACAAAAGATTTATAAATACATGGTTTTTACATAAAAAGCTTCTGTTCTTTTTTATAGTCGAGAACAGAAGCTTTTTTGCTTAAAATAAGAGATTGCTTTCAACAATCATGCGAATACCTAATAAGAATAAAGAAATGCAAAGAAGTAAAATGATACTGCGAGGTTTAGTTTTCTTAGATAATCTAGCACCGATTTGAGCACCGATTACAGCACCAAAACCAACAGCAAGAGCAGGTATCCAAACGATATGATTTAAAAATATATGAGATGTAACACCCATAAAAGAGGAAACAGCTAAGACAAAATGAGATGTTGCAGTTGCCATATGTGGTGGAAAAGCAAGGGCATAGATCATAACAGGAACATGAATGATACCGCCACCAATACCAAAGATGCTAGAGATAAAACCTACAAACATACTTAAAATAATACCGAGTTTTTTGCGAGCTATAAATAAGGTTTCATCAAAATTTGTAGCGATAGCTTTTTTATTAGATGAATTCCAATACATGATAGCAGAGATGATTAAGATAAAAATACCATAACTAAGACTGAAAGTAGGACCTGTGAAATAATCACTGACAAGGCTACCTAAAATAGCTCCAGGAAGTGTAGCAATAGCAAAAGGAATGGCTGCTTTAAAATAAACGCGATGTTGTTTTACATAAGCATATGTCCCTGAAAGTGCATTTAAAAATACACCAAATAATGAAGTACCAACTATTTCAGGAGCACTATGAAAAATAGAAGGTGTGAGTGCAAAAGTAAAAAGTGGTATCATGATTAAACCACCACCAATACCTATTAAAGTACCAAATGTACCTACGCCAATACCGACGACAAATAATACAAGAATTTCAATCATAAAAAAACCTTACTTTCATATTTTGTAATTTATTATATTTTAGGCTATAAAACCAAAATGCTTAGCTACTAATTCATAGGCTGGCACAGCGATATTTTTTGCTTTTGCCATGCGAACAACTTCAAAAATAAGTCCATCAATTTCTGATTGACTACCTTTTTGTAAGTCTTTTTGCATAGAAGCTGTAGTATCTGGTGTCATAGCATTTAATGTTTTTAAGTTTATATCAATGATATTTTCAGGAAGATTAATATTATAAGCTTTAGCTAGATTAATACAATCTTTTGTTAAGGCAATGAATAAATCTTGTTCTTTTCCTTGTTTTTGCATGATACCTGCTGGTATATCAAAATAAGCTCCACAACTAGCATAAGGGGAGATTAAAACGAATTTGCGGAAGGTATCTTCTGCGATATTTTCTGATAAGACAACGGAAATATTACTATCTTTAAGGTCTTGAGCAATTTGTTCTAATTGATTTTTTAATGGAGTTTTTCCACGTGTGCCAAAGACGATACGAAAAATATTACCTTTTTGAGATATTTCTCCAGGTGCAGAAATATAGGCAACAATATAGATACATCCTTCAATTACATTTGTATGAGGTAATTTAGGTGCTAGTCTATAACCTGTACCATAGATATTTAGTATAGGAATGATGATGGTATTTTCCTTGCTTACTTTGGCTAAAAAAGGAATGATATCATCAAGAGCATATCCTTTGACAGAAATAAAAATTACATCAGGTATTTCATTTGTTTGAAGATATTGCTCTGTAGTCATTGCTTTTACGGGTTTTAAATTAAATTTGCCAATTCTATCAGAATTGATGGTAAGACCATTTTCGTTGATGGCTTCAAGATGTTTTCCACGAGCGATAAAGGTTACATCATGATTATTTTTGGCTAAAAAACTACCGATACAAGCTCCAGTTCCTCCAGTGCCGACAATGAGATATTTCAAGAAAATCCCTCCTTAAATATGATATAGTTATTATAGCAAAGTATAAAAGATTTTTCTTAATAAAATAAGAAAGTGAGATAAATAATATGACAGAAATTGATTATGTAAAAATTTTTAAAGCGTTATCTGATGAAATGAGATTAAAGATTTTACAAGAAATTGCAAAACATGAGGAAATTTGCGTTTGTAAATTAATGGAAAAATTTGCTATAGCTCAAAGTAAATTATCTTATCATTTAAAATTATTGTTAGAAGCGAATTTAATAAAAGTAAAACCGCAGGGAAAATGGAATTTTTATAGTATTAATAGTTCTTTATTGACAGAAGTATTTAGTCAAAAGGCGATAAAATTTTTTCAACATGAATAAATAGACTTGTCATATCAAAAAAAATTGATATAATAAACATATCAAAAATATTTGATATGAGGTGAGATAATGTTTGATTTTTTTGTTGAACAAATACTAGGAATGCAATGGCTAAATGATTTAGTTTGGTATGTATTAATAAATTATTTCCATGCAGACCAAAATTCAAATTGGTGGTCAAGTGCTCATTTTTTCTTTTATGACACGATAAAGATAACTATTTTATTAGTAACTTTAATTTATTTGATATCATATATTCAGTCGTATTTTCCACCAGAAAAGACAAAACGAATTTTAACGCATTTTGATGGTTTTACTGGAAATATAATTGCTGCACTACTTGGAACTGTAACGCCATTTTGTTCTTGTTCAAGTGTGCCTATTTTTATAGGTTTTATTAGAGCAGGATTACCTGTAGGCATGACTTTTTCTTTTTTGATATCTTCTCCTATGGTAGATGTGGCGTCTATGCTTATGTTGATGTCATTTTTTGGACCTGAATTTGCTATTTTTTATACAGTTGTAGGCGTAATATTAGCTGTTGTTGGCGGTAAAGTCTTATCGATAATGAAGGTTGAAAGATATTTGAAAAAATATGATGGAGCAATTAGAGATTTTTATGCTGAATCAGAATATTTTAATCAAAGACAAAGATTAAATTATGCTTTAAATGACACTAAAATTATCGTGAGAAAAGTTTTTCCTTATGTATTATTGGGTGTATTAATAGGTGCAGTAATTCATAATTGGATACCACAAGAATTTATTTTAAGTATTTTGGGAGATAATAATCCCTTTGCTGTTATTTTAGCTACAATTATTGGTATACCTATTTATGCTGATATATTTGGAACTTTGCCAATCGCTGAAGCTTTGTATTTAGTAGGTGTGCCAGCTGGTACAATTTTAGCTTTGATGATGGCGATAACAGCTTTATCACTTCCATCACTTATTATGCTTAGTCAAGTATTACAGAGAAAATTATTATTTTTATTCATAGGTATTGTAAGTATAGGAATTATTTTTGTAGGTTATATTTTTAATTTAGTATTTTAAGATAGAGGTGTAAAATTTGTTAAAAGTAGCATTTATTTGTGTGCATAATTCTTGTAGATCTCAAATGGCAGAAGCTATAGCTAAAGAAATGGGAAAAGATGTATTTGAAGCTTTTTCAGCAGGAACACAGTTAAAAAATCAAATAAATCCTGATGCAGTTCGTATTATGAAATCTTTAGGTTATGGTGATATAACAAAGGTGCAAAGACCTAAATTATTGCAGGAATTACCAGAGATTGATATTGTTATAACTATGGGTTGTAATGTAGCTTGCCCTATGATTAAATGTAAATATCGTGAAGATTGGGGTCTACAAGACCCTACAGGAAAATCTGATGAGGAATTTTTTAAAATCGTTGAACAGATAAAAGCGAAAATGAATAATTTAATAGCTAGAATAAATAATAAAGAGTTGTGATATTGAAATGGATTTTATAAAAATAGATAAAGAAAAATGGCAAAGAAAAAAAGTTTTGAGCTGTATAGCAAAGATATTCTTTGTACTTATAGTATGACAATCAATTTAGATATCACAGGTTTAAAAAATAAAATAGAGATAAAACAGCTAAAATTTTTTCCTGTAATTTTATATGGTTTGAGTAAGTTTGTTAATAAATATAAAGAATTCCGCATGGATTTAAATAAAGATGGAGAATTAGGATATTATGATGAGATAAATCCTATTTTTACAGTCTTTGAAGAAGCGCAAGAACAGTTTTATCAAGTGTGGACAAAATATGATGATGATTTTGAAGTGTTTTATCAAAATTATTTATTGGATATGAAAAATTACCAACAGCAAGAGATAAAAAGCTCTAAATTATTATTAGAAAAAAATGTGTTTAATGTTTCTTGTGTTCCTTGGGTTAGTTTTACAGGTTTTAATTTAAATTTAGCTAAAGGATATGATTATTATTTGCCTATTTTCACTATAGGAAAGTATTTTGAACAAGGTGAAAAAATATTATTGCCATTAGCTATTCAAGTACATCATGGAGTATGTGATGGTTTTCATCTATCAAGATTTATAAATGATTTGCAAGAATGGTTGGATAAAACAGATGAAATATAAAAAAAGGCACTACAATTGTAGTGCCTTTTTATTTTTATTAGCCACGAAGATTTGCATTGAAATCTTTTTGAAGTTTAGCTACGATTTTTTCGATTGCTGGATCAATTTCAGCATCAGTTAATGTTTTATCATTGGATTGGAAAGTCAAGGAGAATGCTAAGCTTTTTTTGCCTTCTTCAACTTGTTTACCAGTGTAAACATCAAATAAAGTGATTTGAGTGAGATTTTGACCTGCTGCTTTAGTCATAGCTTTTTCGATATCAGCAGCATTTACATCAACATCTACGAGCATTGCAAGGTCACGGCTAGTTGCTGGATATTTTGGTAATGCTTTATATTTTAAGTCTTTAGCCATGTATTTCATAACAGTAGTAGCGTCAAGTTCAAAGATATATACAGGTTTTGTAATACCATAAGCAGAAAGTACAGCAGGATGAACTTCACCAACTGTTGCGATTACATCGCGACCTTTTTTGAAGAGAGCAGTTTTGCCTGGGTGCATAGCGTAGTGTGTACCAGCTTCAACTGTATAACGAGTTACACGAAGATTTGCAAGTAATTCTTCGATAATGCCTTTAGCATCGTAGAAGTCTACCATATCATTTGTTTGGTTCCAGCCCTGAGCATTGCGACGACCAGTGATAGCACCTGCAATTTTTACAACTTCATCTGGAAGTTCTGTTACAGGAAGTGCTTTAGGGAAGAATACAGAACCTACTTCAAATAAAGCTACATCATCATTTTTACGAGCAAGATTGCGAGCAAGATTATCAAAAATACTGCTGAGCAATGTTGTACGAACGAGAGGATATTCGTCAGAAAGTGGGTTCATGATAGGTACAGCTTTACGAAGTGGGCTATCTTGTGGAATGTTTAATTTATTGAATGTTTCTTCGTTAGTTAAAGCAAAGGAAATTGTTTCATAAAGTCCTTGGCTAGATAAGGAAGCTTTTACTTTATCAATAAATGTTTGTTTTGCAGATTGAGTTCCCTGCATAGAAACGCCATTTGGAAGAGTGGATTTAATTTTATCAAAACCATGTAAACGAGCAATTTCTTCGGAAATATCAGCCATGCAAGTTACATCATTTCTCCAAGATGGAACTTTAACAGTGATTTCATCATTTTCATCTTTTGTAACATCAAAACCAACACTTGTAATGATATTAAGCATAACATCTTTAGCGATATTAGTGCCGAGATGATTATTGATTTGTTCTGGTGTGAAAGTAACATAATTAGCTTGTTTTGGATTTGGATATACATCTACAATTCCTTCGCAAACAGTGCAAGCACCCATTTCTTGAAGTAATTGAGCTGCTCTGTCGAGGGCTTTAATAGTAGTTTCGCTATCAACACCACGTTCAAAACGACCAGAAGCTTCAGAAGAAAGACCGCAAGCACGAGCAGTTCTGCGGATACATGGACCATAGAAATCAGCAGATTCTAATACTACAGTAGTAGTAGTGTCTGTGATTTCTGTTTCGAAACCACCCATGATACCAGCAAGACCAGCAGCTTTTTCGCTATCAGCGATAACGAGCATTTCACCTTTTGCTTTGCGAGACGTATCATCAAGAGTATGAAGTTCTTCACCTTCAATAGCACGACGAGCAATTAATTTTTTGCCTGTGATTTTATCATAATCATAAGCATGCATAGGATGACCAAGTTCAATCATAACGAAGTTTGTAACGTCAACTACATTATTGATGGAACGAATGCCAGCACCTTCAAGACGTTGTTGCATCCATTCAGGAGATGGGCCGATTTTTACATTTTTAAGCATACGTGTAGAGAAACGAGAGCATAAATCAGGGTCTGCGATTTCTACAGAGAAGATATCGTTTAATTTAGTATTATCATCTTCATTAACTTTGATTTCAGGAAAATGTGGTTTGTTGCCAGTGATAGCAGCAATTTCACGAACAAGACCGAAAACACTGAAGCAGTCTGCACGGTTAGCTGTAAGTTCAAATTCCAATACAACATCATTTAAACCTAATACATCTTTAGCAGGAATACCTACAGGAGTATCACTAGGTAAAATGAAGATACCAGTTTTTTGTTCTTCAGGTAATTTTTCAAGGTCGAGTTTTAATTCTTGAGCGGAGCAAAGCATACCATTAGAAGCTACGCCACGAAGTTTACCTTTGGAGATTTTCATGCCGTTTGGCAAATGAGCACCTACCATAGCTACAGGAACAACTTGTCCTTCTGCTACGTTTTGAGCACCTGTTACAATGATGATATTTTCAGCAAGACCAACATTTATAGTACAGATTTGTAAGTGGTCAGAATTTTGATGTGGTTCAAGTTTTTCGATGCGACCAGTTACAACTTTTTCTAAACCTTCGCCAGGGTCTACAACATTTTCAACAGGAATACCAGCCATTGTGAGTTTATCAGCAAGCTGCTCTGGAGTTTCAGTAAAATCTATATAATCTTTAAGCCATTTAATAGAAACTTGCATTAAATATAATCCTCCTTAATATTAGAACTGACGTAAGAAACGTACATCATTATCATAGAATAAACGTAAATCATCAATGCCATAAGCGAGCATAGCAATACGTTCAACACCCATACCGAAAGCAAAACCGCTAACTTGTTTAGGGTCATAACCACTCATTTCAAGTACATGAGGATGAACCATACCTGCACCTAAGATTTCAAGCCAGCCAGTGCCTTTACATACACGGCAACCTTTACCTTTACACATAACGCAAGAGATATCTACTTCAGCACTTGGTTCAGTGAATGGGAAGAAGCTTGGACGGAAGCGAACTTTTACATCTTCACCGAAGATTTGTTGTAAGAAAGTAACAAGTGTGCCTTTGAGGTCAGCAAAGCTGATGTTTTTATCAATGCAAAGACCTTCAACTTGAGTAAACATTGGGGAATGTGTAGCATCATAATCATCACGGCGATATACATGACCTGGAGCAATGATGCGAATTGGGCTATTTGGTTCATGAGCTTGCATTGTGCGAGCCTGTACAGGAGAAGTCTGACTTCTAAGTAAGATATCTTCTGTGATATAGAAAGAGTCTTGCATATCACGAGCTGGGTGATCTTTTGGAAGATTTAAAGCTTCAAAGTTGAAATAATCAGATTCAATTTGAGGACCTTCAGCGATAGAATAGCCCATGCTAGTGAAGATGTTTTTTATATTGTTTAAGGTAACAGTTAAAGGATGAAGATGTCCTAAGCTTTGACGACGACCAGGAAGCGTAACATCAATTTTTTCTGTAGCTAAACGATTTGCAAGTTCAGCTGTTTTTAATTCTTCTTGTTTAGCTGCGATTGCAGTTTCTAATTCTTTACGAGTTGTATTTACCATTTGACCAACTACAGGACGTTGTTCAGGGCTTAATTTACCCATACCACGTAAAATGCTAGTCAAAGAGCCTTTTTTACCAAGATATTTTACACGCACATCATTTAGTGCATTGAGATTAGAAGCGCTATTAATATCATTAATCGCTTCTTGTTGTAAACTTTTGAGTTCTTGTTCCATGATTTCACTCCTACAAAATTTTAACAAAAAATAAAAGCTCTCACCCCATGAAGGGGCGAAAGCTTGTTTCGCGGTACCACCCTAATTGATACTTAAAAGCATTAACGCTGCCAGACGCTATGACTACTTATTTTCACCATAGAAGCTCCAAAGTGAACTTCAATTAAATTTTCTTTTATTGTTCTCAGCCTAGACAATATTTTCTGTAAAAGAAATCTTAATTTACTCTCTTTATCATCGCTTAGTTATATTACAATTTTACAGTGAAAAGTATATCATAAAAATTTATTAAAAACAAGATTGAGGAAATATTGAAGATTTTTATAAAAAAATAATTTTAATTTATGTTATTTTTATATATTTTAGAGGCGATTTTGCGAATTATGGCATTTATAAAAAACAAATTAGAGATATAAAATACAATAAAGTATATGAAAACTAGCATTATTGTAAAAATCTCTAAAAAATAGAATGGATTTTGAAACGGAAAAATAATAGCGATAGAATATAGTCAAAGATAAAACGTTAGAAAAATAAGAATATTTATAAATTATAAAAGGGGTGCGGGAATTATGTTTGATGAAGGTAAAATCGTTATTATTGGTGCTAGTAATGTTGGTACAGCAGTGTTGAATAAAATTGTGGATTTCGGTTTAGCATCAGAAGTTGTATTAATTGATATTAACGAGAAAAAATGCATGGGTGAATCTCTGGATACAAGTCATGCTACAGCTTGCATTAGCAGTCATAATATTTATATTCATGAAGGCGATTATGAAGATTGCAAAGATGCTAGTATGATTATCATCACAGCTGGTCCAAGTATAAAACCAGGAGAAACACCTGATAGATTAATTTTAACTAAGACAAATTGTAAAATCATGGATAGTGTAATGTCGCAAATCGTTCGTTATACAAAAGATGCAATTATTTTAGTAGTAACTAATCCTTTAGATGTAGCTACTTATTATGTATCTGCTAATTTTGATTATCCAAGAGAAAAGATAATTGGTACAGGTACTTTATTAGAAACTTTCCGCTTACGTAGAATTTTGGCTGATTATTATCATTTAGACCCAAAACTTGTACATGGATATGTATTAGGTGAACATGGCAATTCTGGCTTTGTGGCATGGAGCACAGTGGACATTGCAAGTTTAGGCTTAGGCAATATGGATGAATTTTTTAATCGTGATTATAAATTAAATAAAGGTATGATTGAACAAAAAATCATGCAAGTCGTATATGATGTAATTAATTTAAAAGGTTGTACTAATACAGGTATTGCTATGGTAGCTTGTCGTTTTATTAAAGCTATAAAATATAATGAATATACAATTTTACCAATGTCATCTATTTTAACTGGTGAATATGGCATTCATGATGTGGCTTTGAGTTTGCCTTGTATGCTTAACAACACAGGAATTATCAAGAAATTTACACCAAAATTAACTGATGAAGAAGTAGGTAAAATGATAGCTTCTGCTAAAAGTGTAAAATTTGCTATGAAAGCTATTGAGAAAAAGACAGAAGCTGTAGCTTAAATACAATTAGATAATTTATAAATATTTATTTTAATAGCGAGGTTTTTATTTAAGTAGAAAATCTCGCTATTTTTATAAGTTTAAATTTTAAAGATAAGGTCGTGTTTTAATTGTTATGATAAGAAAGGAATAGTATTATGAATACTTTGACCAATGTAAAAAAATCACAGGGAATAATGATGTTTATTATCTTGTTATTATCTTATATAGTATTTGCATCAAATTGGGTAGCAGGTTCAAATTTATCCGAAAAGATTGTATTTCATTATTTTAATGGTGAACAAGTATCACCGATGGTTTCAGAAGTTATAAATTATACAATAACGATTGCTAGAATTTTTGCAAACTTAGTCGCAGCGTATATTTTATTGAAATTAAATCCGCGAAAGGCAAGTATTGTAGCATTAGTATTACTTTGTTTTTCTTTTGTTGCTGTATTTGCTACAAATTATTGGCTATATACTATTGCGCGTATGATTATGGCATTAGGCGGTTCTATGATAATGGTATATATGAATACTGTAGTAGCTAGATTTATAGCTAATGATGAAAAAATTATAGCAAGTGCGCTAGTTACAGCTTCGTATAATATTGGTGCAGGTTTAGTGGCTATTATTTTCTTTTTATATAAAGATGTGGTTATTAGTGATTGGCAACATACAATGTATATATTTAGCTTATTTAGTATTTTGCTTTTAGTTTTATGGACTATGTTGGCAAAGGATTTTTCACCTAATGATGAGAATACACATCATCAAGAGGAATATAAATATAAAAATGCATTAACAGATAAATTTGTATATTGTTTTTCTATGGGCTTTGGCGGTTTTTTATTTTTATATGTAATGTCTTTAGTATCTATACCTGTAAAATTAGTTGCACAGGTCAATAATGGTTTTAATGCTGAATTTATGATATTGGCAATTACTATGGGTGGTATAGTTGGGACTTTATTTAGTATTTTAATTGGCAAAGTACCTTTTGAGCGTAAGCCGTTTTTATTAGTTCATGGTATTATGATGATTGTTGCTATGGCTTTAGGTTTGTATATGGCATATATAAATCCAGGATTAGCATACTTTTTATTTGCGATTGGCGGATTTGTGATGTTTTCTCAGTATTCTGTGTATCTGAATTTTCCTCATGAATTGCCAAATATGAACCCACGCAAGCTCACTATTATGTTCGGTGTGTTTTGGGCATTGGGCTATACTATTTATACTGTATTGAATTTTATTTGGAGCATTATACTTTCGTATTATGGTTGGGATTTATCCATGGTATTTTATATTGTATGTAGTTGTATATATATAATTTTTGTATTTACATTCCCTGCTTTAAAAGTTCAGACGAAAAGGGCAATTTCTTAAGCTTAGATGAGCTTTATATAGTATAATTAAGGAAATTATGCTTGTGGTGGTGAGAATATATGGATAAATTAGATATTGAAGCGTGTAAAAAAGAAAATCCTTTTATCGTATTAGCTGACGTTATTTATAAACATTTAAAAAATGATATTATGCAGGGCTTATTATTGCCAGGTGATAAGATTGTTGAGTCAAAGATTGCACAGCAATTAGATGTGAGTAGAACACCTGTAAATATAGCTCTTAATAGAGCTTTAAAAGATGGTTGGCTTGAGCGACGCAGTAAAAGGTTTTTGACGGTGCGAAAGATAAGTCCACAAGAATGTTTTTATCTATATGAAGCTCGTAAATTTTTGGAAGGACAAGCTGCTTATTTGGCAGCTAAACGCATAACGAAAGCAGAACTTATGGGGTTAAAGGAAATTTTGCTGAACTTTCGCAAGGGCAATGATGAACCAATTGACGATGAATTGTTTTGTAAAAATGATGAAAGATTTCATGATTTAATCGTTAAGGCTGCACATAATGATTATATTTCAGAGATGTATAAACGCATAAAACCTGATTTGCAACGATATAGATATCATTATAAACAGTTGATTATTGAACGAAATACAAATGAAAATGTCTATATGTATCATTATTCTATTTATTTGGCACTTAAAAGTAGATTATCCGTAGTAGCTAAAGATGAGATAGAGTCAGATATTTCTAGCATGCATGGAATGATTTTTGCAGGAAATATCTTGGCTAAATTTAATTTATAAAAAAAGCCTTAGGAAAACCTAAGGCTTTTGTCATTTTATTTAAAATCATTTACTAAAACATCTTTGCGGAAATATTTTTTATCATATTCGCCGATTTCACGAATTACTTTGCATGGAGAACCATAAGCTAAGCTATTAGCTGGAATATCTTTAGTTACGATACTACCTGCACCGATTACACAGTTATCACCGATTGTAACACCAGGCATAACTATTACACCAGCGCCAAGCCATACACGGTTACCGATATGAATTGGCAAGGAGAATTGAGTACCACCAAGGCGATATTCAGGGTCTAGTGGGTGACCTGTTACACAAAGTAATACATTTGGACCACACATAACATCATCGCCGATGAATACTTCACAGTCATCTACAACTTGGAAATTAAAGTTTGCATAGAAATTTTTACCGATATGAGTGTTGCAACCATAAGCAAAATGTGCAGGTGGTTCAAGATAGATACCTTTTCCTACAGAACCTAATAATTCTTTGAGAATTTTAGTTCTTGTTTCCATATCACTAGGACGAGTATTATTGAAATCGAACATCATTTCTTTAGCATTTACACGTTGTTTTTCAATAAATTTTTCGTATTCTTGGTCAACAGGGTCTTTGTGACCATATTCACGATAAAGTAATCCAGATTTCATTTGTTCTTCTAAACGCATAAAATTATCTCCCGTTCGTTAATTTACTATATTAAATTATAATTTATTCTGTAATGTTTTTTCAATAGATTTTATTTTATTTACGATATCATCAGCACTGACAATTTCAGATACAATAGCGAATATTTTAGCCCCGTGAGAAGCTACTTCACAAATATTATGTTCTTTGATACCACCGATGGCTACAAATGGATGTTTAGCATATTTACTAGCATAATCTACATAGGAAAAACCAACAGGTACAGCATCTTTTTTTGTCTGTGTAGCATAGACAGGGCCTACACCGATATAGTCAATAATATCACCAAGTTCATTTGCTTTTTGAAGTTGAGCTTCTTCATGAGTGGAAAGACCTAAGATTTTATCTTCGCCGATTAATTGACGAACTACTTGAGGTGGCAAATCTGTCTGACCAATATGCACGCCATCAGCATTTACAGCCATAGCAAGGTCTACAAAATCATCAATGATAAATATAGCACCAGCTTCTTTAGTCATCTTTACTAATTGCATACATTCTTGATAGCGTTCAAGTGCAGGTTTTTCTTTTTCACGATATTGAATAAATTTAATGCCAGCTTTGAGCATTTTGCCTACAACTTCAATATTATTGCGACCGTTAGACATTGCTTCAGCAGTTATAGTATAGATGGGATTGTTGATAAAATGTTCCATTCCTTTACGCATGGAAAGACCTCTTTTCTAAATATAGAATTTTATTTTTTATTTTATAGTAGTGAAAACATCTGTTGCGTCATTATCAGCAGTGATTGTTATTTGCCATTTTTGTTTAATATTTTCTTCTTGTAAATATTGAGCCAAAGTTTCAACTATAGGTAATTCTGTGCCAAAATGACCTGCATCAATGATATTTATACCTAATTCTTGAGCATGTTGTGCTTCATGATATTTAACATCACCAGTTATATAAGTGTCAGCACCTTGCATAGCAGCTTTATCTAAAAATTCAACACCAGCACCAGAGCAAAGGGCTACTTTTTTTACTAATTTGTCATTTCCTTTTACATAACGGAAAGTGTCACCAGGAAGACTTTGTTTTATGCGTTGAGCAAATTCATCAAGTGTAATAGGATTGGCGAGTTTACCAATGCGTCCAAGTCCATTTTCATGATAAACATTTTCTGTAGGAATGATATCCCAAGCAGGAACTTCATAAGGGTGAGCTTTTAACATAGCTTTAATCACACGATTTTTTATTTTACTAGGTAAAATGGTTTCTATGCGAACTTCTTGCACATTGGATAATTTATTTTGTTGACCGATAAAAGGATTGGAATTTTCAAGAGGTTTGAAATATCCTGTGCCATTATAAGTGAAGGAGCAATCACTATAATTATCGATAGCACCTGCTCCCGCTTTAGCTAAAGCTTCACGAACAGCATCAGCATAATCGCTAGGAACATTAACACCTAATTTTAAAATTTCTTCACGGTAAGAAATAGTAAGTGGTTTTACTTCTGTGAGTTGAAGTTTTTGAGCTAAAACATCATTTACACCACCATAGGTAGTATCTAAATTTGTATGAGCAGCAAAGATAGCGATATTGTTACTGAGAATTTTTTGAAGCATTCTGCCAAGAGGTTTATCAGTAGCAATTTTTTTTATACCTTTGAATAAAAATGGGTGGTGAGAAATTATCATATTATAATTTTCACAGATAGCTTTATCAATTACTTTTTCTGTAACATCTAAACAAGTCAAAATTTTAGTGATTTCTTGAGCAGGATTACCGATCAAAAGACCTACATTATCCCAATTTTCAGCGAGGTAACGTGGGGCAAGTCTATCCATAGCTTCAACTACAACTTGACATTTAATCATAATAATTCCTCCAAAGCTTTTACATAAGTTTGTAATTGATGATAATGTGTAGTATTTTTAGCAGTCTCAGATTTTGCCATGCCGTTTAAACTGCGATTGGCTTTGGCGATAAATTCAGCAATCATTTCTTTAAATAAAGTAGGTCTAGTGCGATTTAATACAGGCCCTATTTCAAGCTCAAGTTCAGTTGGTAAAGCTTGTTTTCCAGGTTTAGCATAAATTATTTGATAAATGCGACCATCTTCTTTTGCTATAGCTTCATCTTCGATATGCCAATCTATGCTGTAAAGATATTTTCTAAGAGCGGTAAATCCCTGTTGTGGTTGTAAGATTAAACCTTTTAAAGAATTTACAATTTCAGGGCAATCTTGTAATAATTGAACCATTAGATTTCCGCCCATACCACAAAATATAGCAATATCTACTTCGTTAGGTTGAAGAATTTCTAAACCACTACCTAAACGAATATCGATTTTATTCATCAATGAAGCATTGCGTACAGAACGCTTGGCTGCTAAATAAGGACCTTCGTTTACATCACCAGCGATTGCTTTACAACATCTTCCAGTTTTTACTAATTCTATAGGTAAATAACCATGGTCAGTGCCAATATCAGCAATGATACTACCATGGGGCACGAACTTTGTTACAGCTTGTAATCTAGCACCTAAAGACAAAAAAATCATCTCCTTAAAATAAATTGATTAAATATATGATATCATGATAATAGATACAAAAAAAGCTGGTTCTATATTGAACCAGCTTTTTATTAATATTTAATTATTTTTTAGCAATTTTTTTCATATCATCAGCAACAGCTTCAGCTTTTGTACCAACAATTACTTGAACGCTATTTCCTTTTTTGATAACACCAGCAGCACCTAGAGCTTTAAGACCAGCTTCATCGATTTTATCAATATCTTTAACATTTAAACGTAAACGAGTAATGCAAGAGCTGATAGTAGTTAAGTTATCAGCACCACCTAATTTATTGATAAAGGATTGAGCTAATTCATCTGGGTTAGCATTTTCAATAGCTTCGTTGTCAGATTCATTTTCAAAACGACCAGGAGTTGGAAGGTCGAAGTGAACGATTGCCCATCTGAAAATGATGAAGTAAATGATACCAAATACTAAGCCGATTGGAATGATTAAGATAGCTTTAGTAGCAAGACCATAGTTTAATACATAGTCGATAAGACCAGCAGAGAAACCAAAGCCATGTAAAATACCAAACATATTAGCAACTGCAAGAGCAATACCTGTCATAACAGCATGGAATGCATAAAGAACAGGAGCTAAGAACATGAAAGTGAATTCTACAGGTTCAGTGATACCAGTTAAGAAAGCTGTGAAAGCGATGGAGAACATCATACCAGCAACTTTTGATTTATTTTCTGGTTTAGCAGCACTGTACATTGCAAGTGCGATAGCAGGAACACCGAACATAAAGATAAAGTAGAAACCAGCCATGAATACACCGGCAGTTGGGTCGCCAGCGAAGAAACGATTTAAATCGCCTGTTGCAGTAACGCCTGTTTCTGGATTAGTGTAAGAACCAAATACGAACCAAACAAGAGAGTTGAGAATGTGATGAAGACCAACAGGAATAAGTAAACGGTTTAATACACCATAGACAAAGGCACCAGCAGCACCAGCACCAACAATCCATTCACCGATGCTATGAATAAAGTTCTGAATAGGACCCCAAATAATACCAAAAATAAGAGCTAAAACAACGAATGTTGCAGCAGTAACGATCGGAACGAAACGTCTGCCTGAAAAGAAACCTAAGAATTCCGGTAATTTAATATTGTAGAATTTATTGTAAAGTATACCAGAAATAATACCAACAATAACCCCAGCGAGAACACCCATATTTAAATCTTTATCGATAGCTTTGAGTGCTTCTGTTAATACTAAATAGCCAATAACCCCAGCAAGACCTGCCGCACCATTGTTATCTTTAGCTAAGCCAACAGCGATACCAACGGCAAAAATAAGTGCTAAGTTATTGAAAACAGCACCACCTGCTTGAGTAATAAAAGGAATGTCGAAGACATCAGGTGCTCCTAAACGGAGTAAAAGAGCGGCAGCAGGAAGAACGGCAACAGGAAGCATTAACGCTTTACCTACAGCTTGAAGTTTGGAAAACCAACTGGACATAATAGTATCCCCTCCTATAAAATTTTAGCATAAAAATTCGAATTTTCTCAATAAAAGAAATTTATAGTATATAAAAAACTTTTACTTGCCCATAATATACTATAAATTTTATTTCACGTCAATATTACAACTTCAGAAAAAATTATAGAGAATGTATCCTGTGACGATACCAATAATAGCACCACTGATGACTTGGAAATAAGTATGACCTTCTTTTTCATGGAGGTCTGCTTTCCCTGTTAAGTGATTTAAAATAGAGGCATGTTTACCAATAGAGCGACGTAGATGGGTTGCATCAATCATAATGATAAAAGCAATAGTTACAGCTAAGATGAATAATGGAGAATTAAAATTATCATAAAGACCGATATAAGTTGTAGTGGTAATTATAGTAGCCGTATGTACACTAGGAAAACCACCGTTACTGAAAGATAATTTCAAATCCAAAGTAGAATAGTAAATGTAATTAGTTATAAATTTTATGATAACTGCTACAAGCCAACCAATAAAAGGAACAAAAATCATACAAGACTGCATAAAATCACCTGGGTTTCTAAAAATAATTTAAGATAATTAAATTATAGCAAAGATTTAATTTAAACAAAATCATATTTATGTAAAATAAATGTAGTTTATAAATTATAGGTTTAAATATAATTTTATATAAAAAAACGTACTCTTCAATTAAGAGTACGTTTTTTCTTAGAATAATTCTTCTAAAGAAGGAGCAGTAGCAGCTCCTTCTTTACTGACAACAATTGAAGCTATTTTGTTAGCTAAATATATACTATCTTTTAAATTTAAATTACAAGATAATCCAGCTAAAATTCCTCCAGTATGAGAATCGCCTGCGCCTATAGTATCTTTTACTTGAACTTTAAATCCATCAATAATAGTAACATCATTAGTAATAAGGATAGCACCCTTATTACCATTAGTAATAATAACAGGTTCCTTAGTGATATTAAATAATTTTTTACCAGCATTTTTAATATTATTTTCATTAACTAAAGATAAGATTTCTTTATTATTTATAGTAAAAATACAATTCATATGGAATATAGAATTTATTACATTTTTATTAATAAAATTCAATCTTGGTCCTGGATCGAAAATGATTTTTGCTGATGCTTTCTTTTGTTGTAATATTTTTATTAAAATGTCTCCATTTTTTCCTTCTAATTCATAGCCAGATACATAAATATAATCATAATTATTTATTTTTATATGTTCAAACCATTTTTCTTTCATAGAAAGTTCTAGTCCAGGCATAGTTATAAAAGTACGTTCACCATCATTTTCAACAAGAGATATACAATAGCCATTATCAATATTTTCTTCTATTTTAAAAATAGGGTAATTTTTTTCTTTAAATGATTTATAAATAATTTTGCTATAATCACCATTTCCAATAGGAATCATTAAATCAAAGGGTAAATGCAATTTATTTAAAACATCTGCGACATTAAATGCACAACCACCTATTGTATGTTTAGTACTTTTAGCTGTAATATCTTCTCCTGAATGAGGTAATTTTTCTATATTTATGATAATATCAACTATAGCAGCGCCAATAATAAGAACTTTTTTTTCAGATGTTAATTTATTTAAAATTTCTTTTAAGTTATACATATTAGATATCCTCACTATTAAATATTTTAGATAAAATAATATAAAAAATTCCACTAGAAATAAAAGTGATTAACATACCTAAACTATTATTGTAAAATATGCCATTAGCAAAAGGTCCATCAAAGAAGACACAGTTAGTAAATAAAAATCCTAAAAATACTCCTAAAAACCAACTAAAAATCCCGGTATAGTTATATAAATTAAAGTTATTTTCACCAGTTAATAATTTTTCGGGATATCCAAATTTTTTTCTAAATAGTACAAAATCTGTTAAAAATACAGCAGACCAACCAGCTAAAGCTATACCAATTAAACCTAAGAATGATTGAAATATACTTAAAAAGCTATCACTGATAAATAATACATATATACCTAAAGCTAACATAATGATTACATGGATACTTATTGCTGTAAAATTATTTACTTTTATATTTAAAGTAGATAAATTTACTCTAGCAGAACGTAAACTAATAACAGATGGTGCAACTAAACCTACTAATGCAGTTATTAAATAAGGGATTGTCATCCATGTAGGTAATTGAGAACCTATTACATCAATAGGATTAGGAACACTTAGAAAATCTGGAACTGTGCTAGTCATTAAAATTCCCATTGACATTAAAATGAATAGAGGTATAAAACCGGCTAATGTAGTAGATAAGATTATAGCAAAATCTGAATTTTTAGGATCTTGATAAACACTATAATCAGCAGCAGCAATTGCCCAACTAATACCTGTACCAGCAATTATTATAGATACAGCTGGAAGAAATCCAGAAATCCAATTTCCACTAGGTAGAGCAAATAAGAGGTCCCAATTAGTTTTTAGTAATAAAAAACCTAATACAATTAATGTCATTAAACCAAAAACATATGTGAAAAAACTTTGTAATTTTACTAAAGATTCTTGACTTAAAAATCCAGAAATAGCTATTAATATAGCTAGAATTATTAAAGCTATAATTGTAGTAAAAGTATTAGTATTTATACCTAAAATACCTAATAAAGTAAGTAGTGTTAAGGTAGCTGTTACAACATTTACACACATCCAACCAACTAGATTAATCCAACCACATAATGTAGGAATATAATTACCATGTACGCCAAAAACAGCACGAGATAGATTAAACATAGTGGTTCCGCCGATTTTTCCAGATAGACTTAAATATCCAACTAAAATAAAAGATAACGCACCAACAAATGCAGCTAAAATAGACTGTATGAAACTTAATTCGTAGCTAACAATAATAGCACCATAAATAAGTCCTAATATACCTATTTGCGTAGCCATCCATATTCCAAATAATTCATGAGGTTTACCGGTTCGTTCTTTTTTATCAACAAAAATATTTGTTTGCATATAAATCTCACCTCTAATTATAATTTAAAAAATTTTCTTGCAGTTAAAATTTTTTGTGTATAATTTTTAAAATTGATATTATTTGCTTTTTCTAATGTATAGATCCATTCAGGACGAATAGAATCTATACCTTTATATGCTCCACAGATAGCACAAGCCATAGCACCAATTGTATCTGTATCACCACCTAAATTAGCAGACATGATGGCAGCTTTTTCAGGTTCTTGACAATAATAAGCAATAGTTAAAGCAGCAGGAACAGCTTCGCTAGATAAAACACCTGTTCCAATTACTTCATAAATCATTTTGCTTACATCATTATCATTTGTACATTTATCTAAAAGTGATATTGCTACTTTTAATCGAGCTTTAGAATTTGCATTGTAAGTAGGTGTACCTAATGATAATGCTATATCATGAATTTTAAAAACATCATCTAGGATATCATCAAAATTTTTTCCATAAATAGCACTAGCAACAGCTTGAGCTATCATACTAGCTCCAGCGATAGTTACATCTGTAGAATGAGTAACACTACTAATTTTAGCGACAGCTTGAGCCATTTTATTTAAATCAGAATAGTCAATAATACAACCTAATGGAGCAATTCTCATAGCAGCACCATTTGTTTCAGCTTTAGATGTATATAGTTTGTAGTCTTCATTTTTACTATGAGCTAATAATGCGGCTTTAGAACTAGCTCCTAATAGGTTTTTTTCAAAACCATCTACATTTTTAATCCATTTTAATAATTTTTGAGCTAATATATTTGCATCAGGAATAGTATTATATTCACAAATAGCATCTAAAAATAATAGTGCTTGAGCGGAATCATCAGTAAATTGACCTGCTGAAAAATAACAAGCTACTTCGTTGTTTTGCGGACCATCCATAAATGTATCAATAAAACCTAATTGATTTTTAATTTTTGATTTAGGCCATAATTCACCAGGCATACCTAAAGAATCTCCTAAAGTCATTCCTGCAATAGTACCCATAATTTTTTTTTCTAAAGACATATAATCATCACCTTACATATTATGTTATTATAATATTATAATAACATAATATTATAATATTGCAATACCATTTTAAAATTCGGAAAATTTAATAAATTATTCAGGGATTATTTTATATTAATTATGTTATAATAAATATATAGTTGAAGAGAAAAGAGGTTTCTTATGTCGCATTCGTCGCCTAAATATTATATTATAAAACAAGATTTAATAAAAATGATAAATGATGAAATTTTAACGGCTGGACAAATGGTACCTAGTGAAAGTAAATTAATGCAACAGTATAATGTTAGTAGAATAACAGCTAGAAAGGCATTAGAAGAATTATCTAATGAAGGATATTTATATAAGGTACAAGGTAAAGGTTGTTTTGTAAAAGATAATATAGAAGAACAATCTTTATCAAAAATATGTGGTTATACTGAAGAAATTACTAAATTAGGAATGTGTGTATCTAGAAAAGTTTTAAATTCAGAAATAATACCTTGTTTTAGTAAACGTAGCAATGAATTAAATATTGAGATTGATAGTAAATTGTATATGTTAAAGCGTATTTATTATGCAAATAGTGAGCCTATTTGTTTAACTACAGCATATTTGCCATATAAATACTTTGAAGGAATAGAAAAATATAATTTTGAGTATGAGTCATTGTATAATATTATAGAAAAAAAATATTTATATAAGATAGTACGTTCAAAATTAAGGTTAGAAGCTGTATCAGCAGATGAAAATGTGTGTAAATATTTAAATGTAAAAAAAGGAACACCATTATTATTATTTCGTTCTATTACTTATGGAAAAATAAATAATAAAGAAATTCCTATTGAATATTTTAAAACATATTATTTAACAAATAAAATACAATATACATTAGAGCAAATGCGTTAAATTATATTTTATTATAATAAAAAGCTAGATTAAAATAATCTAGCTTTTTGTAAATTATAATTATATTATTTTTAGTAAAAAAGGCAACAAAAAAACTTCCATATTTCTATGGAAGCTTATCATCTTTATTAAGTGGTGGGCCCACCTGGATTCGAACCAGGGACCAACCGGTTATGAGCCGGGGGCTCTACCGCTGAGCTATAGGCCCAAATAAAAATGGCTCCTTGAGTAGGACTCGAACCTACGACCGATCGGTTAACAGCCGATTGCTCTACCAACTGAGCTATCGAGGAATGTCTCATCACCAACGGAAATTATTATAATACATTATTAACTATATTGTCAACACTTTTTTATAAACTTTTTAAAGAATTTATAAAGCCTATTTATATAAGCAATAAATAGGCTTTAAACAAAGCTTATTCTAAGAAATCTTTTAATTTTTTACTACGGCTAGGATGACGAAGTTTGCGAAGTGCTTTTGCTTCAATTTGGCGAATACGTTCACGTGTTACACCAAAATTTTGACCTACTTCTTCCAAAGTACGAGCACGACCATCATCTAAACCAAAGCGAAGGCGAAGAACTTTTTCTTCACGTTCAGTTAAAGTATCAAGAACATCTTCTAATTGTTCTTTTAAAAGTACAAAAGATGCTGCTTCAGCAGGAGCTGGTGCATCATGGTCTTCAATGAAATCTCCAAGATGAGAATCTTCTTCTTCACCGATAGGTGTTTCCAAAGATACTGGTTCTTGAGCTATTTTCATGATTTCACGTACGCGATCTACACTTACGTCCATTTCTTTTGCTATTTCTTCAGGGCTTGGTTCACGTCCTAAGGATTGGAGAAGTTGACGAGATACGCGAATTAATTTATTGATGGTTTCAACCATGTGGACAGGAATACGAATAGTACGAGCTTGGTCGGCAATAGCACGAGTAATGGCTTGACGAATCCACCATGTAGCATAAGTACTAAATTTGTAGCCTTTATTGTAATCGAATTTTTCAACAGCTTTTATTAAGCCTAAGTTACCTTCTTGGATTAAGTCCAAAAAGAGCATGCCACGACCAACATAACGTTTAGCAATACTTACAACAAGACGTAAGTTTGCTTCTGCTAGGCGTTTTTGAGCTTCAAGATCCCCATCTTCCATGCGTTTTGCTAATTTTATTTCTTCATCAGCAGATAATAATGGAACACGACCAATTTCTTTAAGATACATTCTAACAGGGTCATCGATATTTATACCTTCAGGAATGCTAAGGTCAATATCAATATCATCTTCATCATCTTTGAGATTAGAATCATCATCTGGTCCTATATCATTACCATTATCAATGATGTCAATGCCACGTTTGGTGAATGTATCGTATAATTCGTCTATTTCATCTGGTGACATGTCAACTGATTGAAGGGATTCCATAATTTCATTGTAAGTTAAAACGCCAGTTTTTTTACCTTTATCTAATAACTTACTGATTGCGTCTAAGCTGGCAGCAGCTGCTGCATTAGTATCTTTAACGGCTTTTACATTTTTTTTGGATTGAGCCATTATTACATGCCTCCTCTTAATTTATTATAGGTATAGGGCTTATGTCTCCAGATTTATAGGAGCTCTACGAGGATAAATTATCCATTTCCATTCGTATTTGTTGACTAATTTTTAATTCTTCTAAAAATCTACTGTCGCCATTTCGTTGTAATTCATCTGCTAAAAGGCGATGTTTTTCATAATTACTATTTAGATAATAACGACGTAAAAGTTTTAGACAATCTTCAGTGAGTTGAATGTCATCATCAGTTGTAAATTCTTCAACTAAACAATGTGAAAGTTCACTATAAGCGGTATCACTTAGTTTCTCAGCAGCATCAATATCTGTAAAAGGCTGATTATTAGCAAGTGTACTTGCTAAATATTTTAGAATTTCTCCATGAGTTTTATTGGGAAATTCTTCAGCTGGTATAAGATTTAGAACATAATCTAAAATACTAGCTTCATGCCAAATTTTTTTGATGATACATCTTCCTGCCATGGTCAAAGCATCTTTTTTTTCAGAGAATGCTTTGCGTGAATTTATTCCAGGAAGATTATCTGTAGAGACATCATATGCATTAAATTTTCTTTGCGAATTTTGTCGTTGCAAATCACTGCGAATAACGCCTTCATCTATACCCAAAACATTTGATATACGAATAATATATTCATTGCGTTCGACAGTGTTTGTAATATTAGCTAAAAGTGGCATTAATTGGTTTACTGCTAAAAGCTTTCCTTCTAAAGTATTGCGGTCTGTTGATTTTAATACATATTGCAATTGATATTCCATTAGCGGAAGAGCTTTATCAATTAATGCATAAAATTCTTTGTTACCATGATGGCGTAAAAATTCATCTGGGTCTTTGCCATCAGGAATGGTGATTACTTTAACATTAGCACCATTACTGCTAGCGATAGCTAAAGCTCGCATAGTAGCAGCTTGCCCAGCATTGTCACTATCATAGCAAAAATAGATATTTGGTGAATAGCGAAGAATTTTTCTACATTGTTGAGCAGTAAATGCAGTACCCAATGACGCTACAGCATTAGTAATATTATGACTATGTAATGCGATAGCATCCATATAACCTTCAACAACAATACTGAAGTTATTTTCTTTTATTGATTTTTGTGCATGATCTAAACCAAATAGCAAATGTCTTTTATTGAAAATAAGTGTTTCTGGTGAATTTAAATATTTGGGAGAATCATTTGGATTGATAATTCTGCCACCAAAGCCACAGATTTGACCATGTTCATTCATGATAGGAATGATGATGCGATTGCGAAAACGGTCATAGACTTTACCAGAATCTTTTATAGTGATTAGACCTGCTTTAGCAAGTAACTCTTTAGTAATGCCTCGTTTAGTAAAAGAGGTAAATAGTTTATCCCAAAGGTTAGGAGCAAAGCCAAGTTTAAATTTCGTAATTATATCTGAATTTATTTGGCGAGAAGAAAAGTATGCTCTACCAGCTTCTCCAAGAGAGGTACGAGTTAAACAATTATGAAAAAAAGAACCCGCCAGTTCATGTATTTTAAACAATGAATCTTTTTGTTGTTCTTGTTTGAGTTCGTCAGCACTTTTTTTCGTAGTCGGTATAGGAATATTTAATCTTTGGGCTTGTAGTTTTATGGCTTCATAATAAGAAATATTCTCTATAAGAGATATAAATTTAAATAGATTACCACCAGCATGACAACCAAAGCAATAAAAAAATCCCTGTTGGGGAACTACGGAAAATGAAGGTGTTTTTTCATTGTGAAAGGGGCAACAACCCCAATAGCGATTACCTCGTTTTTTGAGATGAACGTAACTTGAGATGACAGATAAGATATCTGAAGAAGAACGTACTTGTTCAACAAAATCATCGTGCAAGTTTTGTGTACGCATATAAACTCACCTTTCAATAAAACTATTTAATTATAGATGATTTTTGCCATAACGTAAATACATTCTACACATAATTATAAAAATCCTGCTTTATTTTTTTATTTTATTTAAAAATTTTTCGTATTTACATTTTAGGGACTTTATCTATACTATTCAATACGTATGGTTAAATATCCTGCTTTATTAGTGTATTATGTAGTAGTTATTGTATTTTGAAGATGGATTTGCTATGATGAATAAAAATAAATAATAAAAGAGGTATTCATGTGAGTATAAAAAAAGAGAGAGTGCCAGCTATTGAATATATGCGTGGAATATCCATGCTAGGCGTAGTTGGTATACATGTGGGTTCACAATACTTGATGAATAATCCCACTCCTAATTTACAATTATTGGCTTTGTATGAAATTGTAACAAGATTTTCAGTACCTATTTTTTTCTTTATCTCTGCTTTTGGCTTATTTTATAATTTAGATTTACAGGAAAAATTTAATTATAAAAATTTTATGAAGCGTAGATTTAAAACAGTGTTAATCCCTTATCTTGTATGGTCTATTTTTTATATTTTGCATTATACAATAACAAATCAAACGTTGTATTTACTTCATCCATTGAATTTGATTGGCATTTTATTTTTTGGTTTAGCATGTTATCAGTTGTATTTCATGATATTATTGGTTTGGTTTTATGCTTTAATGCCACTGTGGATTTTTATTGTAAAAAGATTAAATATTGTATTATTAGTAGTTTTATTTGTTTTTCAAATTGCAGTAGATTATTATTCAAGCTTTTTGATGAATCCATATGGCATTCAAAATGAAATAGTTAAAGCTATTTTTATGTATCGTTTAAATTATTGGGTAGTACATTATGTATTTATCTTTTTATTAGGTGGATATGTATCTGTACATTATGATGATTTTAAAATTTTCATGAGAGATAATTTGAATAAATTAAGAGCTTTTGGTTTTATAAGCTTGATTGGGTTATTAGCATATTATTATTATTGTATTTACTACAATGGTTATTCTCCAGAAGGAGCGATAAATACGGCTCATCAATTATCTCCAGCTGGTCTTGTTTATACTTTAGGTGCTAGTTTATATTTATTTGCAGAATTTCAATATGGATTTTTAGCTAAAATAGGAACTAGTTTATTTTCTCTATTAGGTAGACATTCATATTTTGTATATTTGGCTCATCCTGTGGCAATCACTTATTTAGCTTTATTTATGGCAAAATTTAATATAGTTATGACAGCTGTTAATTCTATGATTTTTTATGTATTAGTAGTATTGTTTACTTTAATTGTAGCTATAATATTTAGAAAGCTTGGCAATACGAAATATCCAAAATTAAATGAATTGACAATAGGCGTTTATTCTAAAAAATAAGAAAAGCGGTAACACAAATAAGTGTTACCGCATTTTTTTAATTTTTTTTAATAAAAGAAATAATAACGCCAATGACAAGACCGATGATGGAAGGGACAATCCAGCCCATGCCCATATCAAAAAATGGCAAAGTATTTTTATATACTTCAATAATAGCGCTGATAGTAGCTGTGTTATTTAGTCCAAAAGGTAGGGCATTTAACATATCACCGATAGCTGCAAATAAAGTGAAAAGTGTGGTTACAGAATATACATAACGATGATAGCCAAAAATTGCACTGATAAATGCTAAGATGATAAGTGTTATAGCTAATGGATATAATAACATGAGAATTGGAATAGCTAAGAAAATGATACTAGTTAAACCAACATTAGCAATTAAGAAAGAAACAATAGTGAAGATAAAAGCATATGTTCTGTAGCTAAAAGAGTTAGGATATAATTCACTAAATGTAGTGGAACAAGCAGTGATAAGACCGATGGAAGTTTTTAAGCAAGCTATAGTAACAGTAAGAGCTAACAGAATATGACCAAATGAACCAAAATAATAAGTGGAGATTTGAGCAAGAGCAATACCACCATTAGCAGATAAAGCAAATTGCCCTAGACTGCAAGCGCCAATATAAGCTAAGAAACTGTAGATAATGCCCATGAGAATTAAAACAACAATACCTGCTTTTAATGTACCATAAGCTACATCTTTTGGATTTTTTAATCCTAGATTGTGCAATGTATGAATAACGATGATACCAAAAGCAAGAGAAGCTAAAGCGTCCATAGTGTTGTAGCCTTCAGTGAAACCTTTGAAGAAAGCTTCTTGTTGATACGCTTCCTGTACAGGCATAGCATCAGGTGAACCCATTGGATTGATTAAAGCAGTTACCATTAAAATTGCAATAAATACTAAAAAGAGTGGATTTAAAATCTTACCAATCCATGTGAGAATTTTACCTGGTTTTAAAGCAAATGCTAATGCTAAAACAAAGAAAATAAGTGAAAAAATTGCTAAATAAATTGTTTGCATGGAAGCATCAACATGGCTAGATAAACCTATTTCATAAGAAACTGCTGCTGTACGTGGAATTGCAAAAGCAGGCCCAATTGTGAGATATAAAAGTACAGTAACAAAATGAGCATAAGGTTTATTAATGCGACTAGCTAAATCAAAAAGACCTTCACTACGAGAAATACCCATAGCGACAATACCTAAAAATGGAAGACCAATGGCAGTTAGCATAAAGCCGATATTAGCTAGAAAAATATTACTGCCGGCTTCTTGTCCTAGATGTACAGGAAATATTAAATTTCCTGCACCAAAGAACATACCAAATAGCATAGACCCAACTAAAATATTTTGGGAAAGTGAAAGTGTTCGTTTCATGATAAATCCTTTCTGATGAGTTTTTATTTAAATTTTGATTTTTAACTGAATAAGGAAATTTGGTCACTTTCTTGTAGACCATCTAAGCAACCATGTTCACGCAAGCGTTCAACAATTGGTGTAGATAAACTAGCACGTTTTTTGAGGTCATCAATAGAAGTGAATTCGCCTTCAAGGCGAGCTTGAACGATATTGTTTGCAGCCATAGTACTGATACCAGTAAGGGCAGTAAATGGCGGTAATAGAGATTTTTCATGTAAGATGAATTTATCAGCATTTGATTTATAAAGGTCTATTTTTTCTACAGAAAAACCACGAAGATACATTTCCCAAGCAAGTTCTAAAACTACTTGGAAGCCTTTATCTTTTACGGATAATTTTTTCTGTTTTTCAAGTTCAATGATTTCGTCGAGTTTATCGCGAACAGCTAATTTACCTTTAGAAATAATATCTGCATCAAATTCAGCAGCACGAATGGAGAAATAAGCAGCATAAAAGGCAAGTGGATAGTGAACTTTGCAAAAGGCTATGCGATATGCCATCATAACATAAGCTGTGGCATGGGCACGTGGAAAGAGATATTTTATTTTTAGACAAGAATCAATATACCATTGAGGGATACCGCCATCTTTCATGACTTTAATATCATCTTCGCTAAGCCCTTTACCTTTACGCACTTTTTCCATAGTTTTAAAGGAAAATAATGGGTCAATACCACTGTGAATTAAATGCATCATGATGTCATCACGACAAGAAATCGCATCGGAAACAGTGCAAGTTCCTGAAGTGATTAAATCTTGAGCATTTTCAAGCCACACATTAGTACCATGAGAAAATCCACTGATACGCACTAAATCACTGAATTTTTGGGGCTTAGTATCATCAAGCATTTGACGTGTAAATGGTGTTCTAAATTCAGGAATACCAAATGTGCCAGATGTAGCACCGAGTTCTTCTGGCGTTACACCAAGTGCTTCTGTAGACGAAAAAATACTCATAGTAGCTGGGTCATCAAAAGGAATAGTTCTAGGGTCGCGATGAGTTATATTTTCGAGCATTTTTATTACTGTAGGATCATCGTGCCCAAGTATATCTAATTTTACTAGACGGCTACTGATAGAGTGGTAATCAAAATGTGTAGTTATCGTATTTGTCGTAGTATCGTCAGCAGGTCTTTGAATTGGTGTGAAGTGATGTACGTCCATATTACGAGGAATAACCATGATACCGCCAGGGTGTTGCCCTGTAGTGCGTTTTACACCAGTGCAACCATTTACAAGACTGTTGATATAAGCATCACGTTTTTTAATACCTTTTTCGTCAAAGAATTTTTTTACATAACCATAAGCAGTTTTATCAGCTACAGTGGCGATAGTTCCTGCACGGAAAACATTATCTTTGCCGAATAATTCTTCAGTGTATTTATGAGCTACTGGTTGATAATCACCAGAGAAATTCAAGTCAATATCAGGAACTTTATCGCCGTCAAATCCCATGAATACAGCAAATGGAATATCATGGCCATCTTTAATCATTTTAGTTCCGCAATGAGGGCAATCTTTATCTGGCATATCAAAACCACAACCATAAGTACCATCTTCAATAAATTCGCTGTGGCGACAATGAGGACAGCGCCAATGTGGTGGTAGAGGATTTACTTCTGTTATATTCGTCATAGTAGCGACAAAGGAAGAACCAACTGAACCCCTAGAACCAACAAGATAGCCATCATCAAGTGATTTTTTTACGAGTTTATGAGCGATTAAATAAAGCACGGCAAAACCATGACCAATGATGGAATTTAATTCTAATTCTAAGCGGTCTTGTACTACTTTAGGCAGATTTTCACCGTATAATTCACGAGCTTTGGCATATGACATATCGTGAATTTCTTGGTCAGCTCCTGGTATCATAGGTGAATATAATTCATCAGGAATAGGTTTGAAGACTTCTACCATATCTGCTATTTTGCGTGGGTTGGTAACGACTGCTTCATAGGCTAATTCTTCGCCTAAATAGCTAAACTCTTTGAGCATTTCATCAGTTGTGCGAAGATATAATGGCGGTTGTTTTTCCGCATCTTCAAAACCTTTGCCTTTCATTAAAATAGCACGATAAATACTATCTTTGGCATTTAAGAAATGAACATCACAAGTCGCTATGAGCATTTTATTTAATTTTTTAGCAAGCTTAGCAACTTTTAAATTGATTTTTATTAAGTCTTCATCAGTTTGAACATCAGGGAAATTTTCGTTGCGGATTAAAAAGGCATTATTGCCGATTGGTTGAATTTCAAGATAATCATAAAAACTAGCTATTTCTAATAATTTTTCATCGCTTTCATTATTTACAATAGCTCTGATTAATTCACCTGCTTCACAAGCCGAACCGATGATTACACCTTCACGCAATTCAGAGATGATTTTTTTCGGTAATCTAGGTCTTGATTTATAGAGATATTTCAAATGAGATAAGGAGACCATTCGATAAATATTTCTAAGACCGATAGAATTTTTGGCTAACATGATGATGTGATTAGCTCTGCGCTGTTGATAATCATCGCCTGTCAGATATCCTTCAATACCATAGATTACTTTTATTTTATTATCTTTGGCAGCTTTCATCGCTTCTGGGAAGGCTTGAACTACACCATGGTCAGTGATAGCGATAGCAGGCCAGCCCCAACGAGCGGCAGTAGATATCAATTCTTTTGCAGATACAACAGCGTCCATATTGCTCATATGTGTATGTGCGTGTAGTTCTACGCGTTTTTCGATAGCTCTATCTTCTCTTTTTGGTAATTCAGACAAACAGATATTAAGTGGCATCATTACATAATCATTGAGATAAGAATCAAAACGGATAGAGCCTTTTATTTTGACAATATCAGCTTTTTTTAGAGCAGACATTACTTCTTCAAAGTCATCTTTATTTTTTAAGAATACTTTACAAGAAATACCATCAGATTCGTCTGCTAGGTCAAAAGTTAAAAGATTAGTTCCTGTATTGAATTCACGATTATTGATATTGAAAATGCGACCGCGTAAAACGATATTTTTCATTTCGCCATCAATGCTAGTGATTTCAATATGTTCTTCAGGAATGTTATCAATCATTAATTTGCGTTCACTTTTGCGACGGAATTTTGGTGCAGGATTATCTGCATTATTAGTAGGTGATGACGGTGTATTATTTTTGCTGACTGTATGGTTTTGTGTTTTAGCTTGTTGTTGAAGTTGACGAAGATAAGATTCAGGGTCAAAATCAGCTAAAGTATTATTTATTGCAGGTTGTTGTTGACTATCAATGCGACAGATAACATGACAAGGGCAATGTACCATAGCTTGAACAGCTTGAGATATAGTTTCTTCAATATTATGAGAGCGTAAAATATCTTCAATATGGTCGCCTTTGAAATCTATCATGATTTTATTGCCATCAACACTATGACTAGCTTGGTTTAAAATGGAAAATAAAGTAGGGTTACCATTAGCTGCATTTTGAACAATGATAGACCAATGGCGGGCTACTTCTTGTGGCAAGTCCACAATATCTTGATAAAAAATTACAGTGGGAATATTGCATTTTTGCGAGATATATGATGAAGCTTTAGCTAATAATTCATCAGGTATACCATTGTAAGTTTGCATGAGGATTTCCCATGAATTGTTATTTACATCAATTTCTACATGTTTAATAGTAGCTTCTTGCATGATTTTTTGTTCTTGAGCTGTTCCGGGCATAGAAGCAAGAAGCTGACGAAATTTATCGCCACCATTTTGAGGTAAAATAAGATATTTTTTTGTCATAATAAACCTCGTTAATTAAGAAAAACGACCTAATTTTGGCAATTGTGTAAGGCTAAGATGTGCTGTGCTATTTAATAATTCAACATTGATTTTATCGCCATAAAAAGTAACGATATTTACAGCGGTGTTATCTTGTCTTAAAGTCCAAATATAGCGAAGTGGCATATGCAAAGCATAAGCAAGTAAAGTGCGTAAAATTCCACCATGAGCTGTGATGGCAATAGTTTCATCAGGGTGTTTGTTTACAATATCTAAAAGAGCTTCAACGCCACGTTTTTGCACTTGAGCAAAAGATTCTCCTTCAGGCATAGTCAAAACATCTGGAGTAGAAAACATAGTTTCGATTTCATTAGGCCATTTTTCATGAATTTCATCATAAGTTAAACCTTCCCAAGAGCCGAAAGAAACTTCACAAAGGCGTTTATCTTTGATGATTGGTACATTAAATTTTTTAGCGATTATTTCTCCAGTGATATAAGCTCGTTTTAGATTACTGCTATATACTCTATCTATATGAGTAACAGGAAAATTTTCAGCTAGTTTTTCAGCTTGTGAAATTCCTTCTTGAGATAATTCAATATCAGATTGTCCCTGAAATTTTCCAAAACTATTCCAAAGTGTTCTACCATGACGAATTAAAATAAGCTTAGTCAAAGAAAATCCTCCTTAATTTTTAACTTGAAAATTAAATCATATAAAAGATTGTGCTAAGACAAAAACAAATAGAACTACTAATTCACCTATTTCTGCAGTAGCACCATATACATCGCCTGTTAAACCTCCGATTAGATTTGCAACATAGCGATTGAACAAATACATAATAATTATAGTAAAGATAAGAGCAATAACGCCAATAGTGCCTAGAAGTAATGAAATGATAAACGTGAAAAGAAGAGCAAAAGCCATACTTTTTTTAGAAGAATATTCATGAAAAGCTTTACCAAGACCTTCTTTGCGAGCATAAGGGAATAAGACTACAGCGATACTCATGCAACAACGAGCGATAATCGGCATTAAGAATAAAGCAAATAAGCTGTTGAAAAATTGAGTATGAGTAATATAAATATTTTGATTTACCATTAAATCAGTAAACATACTATATTTGCCAATCAAAACTAGAATTAAACAAGTAGCACCATGAGCACCTACGCGACTATCCTTCATGATTTCTAAGATACGTTCGCGTTTTCTTCCTGATAAAATACCGTCCATAGTATCAGTGAAGCCATCGCAGTGAAGTGCTCCTGTCAAAAAGATATTGCAAAATAGAAGGATAAAACCTATGAGATGTGCTGATAGATAAATATTAAAACTAGGCAATAAATAATATATCACATAACCCACTAGAACATATATTATACCTAAAATTGCACCAATTAAAGGGAAAAATTTAACACTGCCACCACAAGCTTTTTCAGACCAATCAAGATTTTTCTTGATAGTGATGCGTGTTAAAAATTGTAGACCCAATAAAAAATTATTCACTAAAAAATACCTCCTTTAAAATAATATGTTCGTTTCTTTATGAAAAATTTTTATTCATTCAAAAGAAACGAACTAACGAGAATAATTTATATAATAGATGAAAAAACATAAAATATAAATATAAATATAAAAATTATTTTATTTTTACAGGAATACCAGAAACAACGAAATAGACTTCAGCAGAAGCTTTAGCGATTTGTTGATTGCAAAGTCCTGCTAAATCGCGATATTTTCTAGCGAGAGTATTTTCTGGAACTATGCCAGAACCGACTTCATTAGTTACAAATACACATGTTTTATCTGTATTTTGCGCTTGAACTGCTTCAATTAGAGATGACATCATATCTTTAGCTCCAGCAGATAATTGTTCCATAGAGTATGCTTGTGTTTGTTCACTGCAAAGATAATTGCTTAAATAAAGTGTTAAACAATCAAAGAGAATTATATCGTGATGACAAAAAGCTTCATGGATAGCTTTTTCAGCGTGAAATGGTGCTTCAAATGTTTGCCATGAACTAGGACGGCGTTGTTGATGTAATTTCACGCGATAAGCCATTTCATCATCATAGATTTGTGAGGTGGCGACATAGGCGATATTTTGACCATGAGTTTTTACATAGTCTTCGGCAAAACTGCTTTTTCCACAGCGCGCACCACCAGTTATTAAAATTATTTTGCCCATAACAAGGCTCCTTTGCGTATAGATTTATTTTTTAGATGAAGTATGTTATTCTAAATTATATATAAATTTTAAGTAGTAAAGAGGTAGAATTGTATGCAAGTTTTTTCCTCGCTTTTGGATATAAAAAATTTAAATTTGCAAGGTAAAAATTTGGCTGTTGCTTTAGGGACTTTTGATGGTGTACATATAGGTCATCAAAATGTCATAATGCAAGCTGTCGAATTGGCTAAAGAAAATCAAGGATTAAGTGCTGTTTTTACCTTTAGTAATCACCCGTTATCTGTGATTGCTCCGAAGCGTAAACCTTTGATTATCAATGATACTTTAGCCAAGATTAGAGATATTGAAGCTTTAGGTGTAGATTTTTTATTTAATATTGAATTTAATCTAGAACTTTGTCAGATGGAACCAGAAGCTTTCGTCAAAATGTTGAAAGATTATTTATCTCCTAAATTTTTAGTTACAGGTCCTAATTATAGTTTTGGGGTAAAAGGATTAGGAACACCGGATTTATTAAAAGAACTTGGAGAAAAATATGGTTTTAAAGCATATATGCAACATTTTATTTATTGCCATAATAATATGGTAAGTAGCACTGTCATTCGTAAAGCATTAGCTGAAGGTGATTTAGATTGTGCAAATAAAATGTTAGGTAAGCCATTTAGCATAGATGAAGAAGTAATTCATGGAAAAAAACGTGGTCGTTTATTAGGTTTTCCAACTGCTAATTTAGCCATAAAAGCAGAACGTGCTATGGTGCCAAATGGTGTCTATGTTGTTGAGGCTTATGTGGAAGGAAAAAAATATCAAGCTGTAGCTAGCGTAGGTACAAATCCAACATTTGAAGATATCAGCCGTCGCGTGGAAGTAAATATTTTTGGTTTTCAACAAACTATCTATGGACAAATCATACGTGTTGATTTTCTAAAAATGCTTCGTAGGGAAATAAAATTTACTTCTGTTGATGCATTATTAAATCAAATGAAAAAAGATGTAAAACAAGCTAAAGCTTATTTTGTGAAGGAATAATTATAATTTATTTGGAATTTATCTTTAGCAGGAGTGTTAACAGCAGAAGTATCGATTTGTTTATCTGCCATTAAAGGATTTTCTGTTTCGTCAGTGGCATCATCAGGAAGATATTCAGTCGTATCTATAGGTAATTCAACTGGTAGATTAGTTATGCGGAAGCTTTCTAAATATTTATCTGTAGGTTCGATTTGAATGATGAGTTTTTCTTTAGCTTCATTTTTATAAATATAGCAAGTATTGCCTTCAAACATCTGTCTGTCTGCTTTACCAAATACTTGTTCTATTTTATAGGAAGTCATGCCAGTTTTTAATTTGTCGTTGTGATTATAAGTATCATCAACGATAATCATATCAACTATTTTTTTAGTATCATTATTTATGCCAATTTTGTTATTATTTTTATAAACATAATATGTGATTTTTTGACCCCAAAGATAGTTTTGTTCATCATGACGAGGCGTACCAAACTGAGCAATCATATCTTCATAATTATCGCCTAAAGCTAAGTTGTTGTAGTGCAAATTATTTTTTGTAGGAGTAAAGGTCATACCCATAGAAAGGATACTAAAACAAAGGCAGAGAATAATTAGATAAAGTCGCATAATAAAACTCCTTTTCAGTATAAATTTTTATAAGTAAAAGACAAATTTTTCTATGATATGTATAGTATAAATGTCTCAAAAACTACTGTCAAAAATTGACAAAATACCGTAAAACCTATATAATATTTGCTGATTGCAAAAAAGGTAGTGTCAGGCGTTAGCTTGGCACTTCTTCTATTATTTTTAACTATTGTATGATTTTGTATAATGAATTGTATGACTGAAAGGAAGCATTAAAATGGCAGATAAGCGAGTAGTTTTGACCGAAGAAGGCTTAAAGAAGCTAGAAGAAAAACTTGAATATTTAAAAAGTGTCCGTCGTTTAGAAGTTGCTGACCGTTTGAAAGCAGCTATCGCACTAGGCGACCTTAGCGAAAACTCTGAATATGATGATGCTAAAAACGAACAGGCTTTCATTGAAGGTGAAATTCTCACTTTAGAAAGCCAGATTAGAAATAGTGAAATCATCAAAGCTGATGATAGCAATAAAGATGGAGTACATCTTGGTAATACTGTAGTAATCAAAGATATGGAATATGATGAAGATGAAACATATACAATCGTAGGTTCTACAGAAGCAGATACTACAGAAGGTAAAATCTCCAATGAATCTCCTGTTGGTATGGCTATCTTAGGAAAAACTGTAGGAACAGTAGTTCAAGTAAAAGTGCCAGCTGGTACTTTAGAATATAAAATTGTAGAAATTAAAAAATAAGAAGAGGAGGACTTTCGTTGGCAAAACAGCATATAGAAGAAAAACAACAAGATATCAATGAACTTATGCAGGTGCGTCGTGATAAGATGCAAGCTTTCATAGATAAAGGTATTGAACCATTTGGTCGTAGTTATGATGTAACTCATCATGCTCAAGAACTTTTAGACCAATTTGAAACTTTAGGAGAAGAAACTGTAGTGCGCGTAGCTGGTCGTTTAATGGCTGTTCGTGGTCATGGTAAAGCTAGCTTCACTGTTGTTTCCGATCTTAGCGGAAAAATTCAAGCATATTTCCGTCTTGATAACCTTGGCGAAGAAAAATATGGTGAATTTAAATTATTAGATATCGGTGATATCATCGGTGTAGAAGGTACTTTATTCAAAACACATCGTGGCGAAATCACTATCAAAGTATCTGATTTCTCTATTTTAGCGAAGTCCCTTCGTCCATTACCAGAAAAATTCCATGGCTTAAAAGATGTAGAAACTCGTTATCGTCAACGTTATTTAGATTTAATCGTAAATCCAGATGTACGTCAGACTTTCATCACACGTACAAAAATCATTAAATCTATCCGTAACTATTTAGATAGCCGTAACTTCTTAGAAGTTGAAACACCTGTATTAAGCCCAATCGCTGGTGGTGCAAATGCTCGTCCATTCATCACTCATCATAATGCACTTGATATTGATATGTATCTTCGTATCGCTACAGAATTATATTTAAAACGTCTTGTAGTTGGTGGCTTTGAACGTGTTTATGAAATTGGTCGTATCTTCCGTAATGAAGGTATTGACGTAAGACATAATCCAGAATTCACATCTATCGAAGTATATCAAGCATATGCAGATTTCAATGAATTAATGGATTTAGCAGAAGGTATCATTAAACAGGCTGCAATGGATGCTTGTGGCACAACTACAATTACTTATGAAGGTACAGAAATTGACTTAAGTAATTTCCGTCGTGTTACAATGAATGATATCGTTTTAGAAACTACAGGTAAAGACTTCAGCAAAGTTCAGACTTTAGAAGAAGCACAAGCAATTGCACAAGAATTGGCTGTTCCTTGTGAAGGTAAACATTCTATTGGCGAAATCTTATATGAAGTATTCGATGAAAAAGTAGAATCTACTTTAATTCAGCCAACTATTGTAACACAATATCCAACAGAAGTTTCTCCACTTTCCAAACGCAATAAAGAAAATCCTGCATTCACTGACCGTTTTGAAATGTTCATTTATGGTCGTGAACTTGCAAATGCATTCTCCGAGTTAAATGACCCAATTGATCAGGAACAACGTTTCATTGATCAACAAAAAGCTCGTGAAGGTGGCGATGACGAAGCTCATATGATGGACCATGATTATATCACAGCTCTTGAATATGGTCTTCCACCAACATGTGGTCTTGGTATCGGTATTGACCGTTTAGTAATGTTCTTAACAGACAGCTCTTCTATTCGTGATGTACTCTTATTCCCAACAATGAAACCAGTTGAAAATTAATTAAAAGTTAATTATAAGATAAGAAAACCAGTAGATTATATATCTACTGGTTTTTTGTTTAATTTTTATTATTAATTTTACGGATAATTTTACATGGATTGCCAACAGCTAATGAATTAGGTGGTATTGATTTATTAACTACACTTCCAGCGCCAATTACTGAATTTTTACCGATAGTCACTCCTGGTAAAATTATAACACCACCACCAATCCAAACATTATCTTCTATTGTTATAGGTAAAGCATACGTATTGAAAAATGCGTGTGGATTATTATAAGACCAATTATCAAGTAGACGGTCACTAATATTTACAGGATGAGTAGCTGTATAAATTTGAACATTAGAAGCGATTAAAACATTATTGCCAATAGTTATTTTATTACAATCAACAAAGGTACAATTAATATTGATAATTACATTATTGCCAATAGAAATATGTTGACCATAATCACAATAGAAAGGTACATCAATTTTTACATTGTTACCTATTTTGGCAAATAATTCAGATAGAATATTGTCTTTTTGTATGGTATCTTCAAATTTAGTTTGATTGTATTGTTTGGTGAGTCTGCGAGCTTTAGTAATAATAGAAACTAATTCATCATCAATACAATTAAATTGTTTACCTTGTAAGCATTTAGATAATTCACTCATGAAAATATAACCTCCTGTTATTTTTCTTTATTATAATAAATGGAGGTTTTTATTTGTGTTATTATATAATTGAAATATATAAATATCTTGCAAATTTTATAAAGTGAGTGAATTGAAAATGAGAGATTTATTAATAGATAAAAATAAACAAGAATTAAAGCAACATGGTAATGTAGAATTTCCTTTTAGAATAGGATATGAAGATATTTGGCAATATTATAATGGAAAATTTGCTTGTCATTGGCATAAAGAAGTAGAGTTTACATATGTATATCAAGGTAAGATGAGATATCAGGTCAATGATAAAATTTATGAATTAAAGAAAGGGCAATGTCTATTTATCAATGCGAATACTTTTCATAGAGGTGAACATATCAATAAAGAAGAATGTAAATATTTTGCAATGACTTTTAATATACATTTTTTGGCTAATGAGGAAGAATTAATTTATAAAAAATATGTATTGCCTATTATTTATAGTAAAAATTTATCATCTTTTGTGTGTTTACCAGAAAATAAATTAGAAAAGAAAATAATAAAACAAGTAAAGTATATTGATAAATGTTACCGAAAACAGAATTTATTTTATGAATTAGAGATAAAGGAACATCTGTTAAAATTATGGCAAATTTTATGGGAAGCTTTTGAAAGTGAAATTGAAATAGATATAGATAGAAATTATTATAAACAATTAATAAAAATAAAGCAGATAACGCAATTTATACATAAACATTATGCAGAAAAGATAACTTTACAAAATATAGCTGATAATTTACATATATCTATAAGTGATTGTAGTCATAGTTTTAAAAAGTTTATGAAAGAAAGTATATTTGAGTATATCTTGCATTATCGTATTCAACAAAGTCTTTATTTATTACAAGATAAAGAATTATCAATTTTACAGATATCTTTAAAAGTTGGATTTAGTAGTACTAGTTATTATAGTAAATTATTTAAAAAGTATATGAAAATGACACCTAAAGAATATAGAAGGCTCTTGAAAAATTAGAGGTATTTCTAAAATCAAGAGCTTTTTAAATTAACTTATGATTAGGGCTAAGCTGATAAAGAGTAATACAATACCTTGAATATAGCCCATTATTTTGTTGAAGTTTTTTACGTTTAAAATATAGTCACGAACTTTGCCAGCACAGATAGCGACTAGGGAAAATATTATAAGCGTTTGTAAGCCAAAGATAAATCCTAAAAATGCAATTTGAAGGCTCACGCTATCAGAATTTAAATTGACAAATTGAGGTAAGAAGGCTAAGAAAAATAATAATACTTTAGGATTTAAAACATTCATGATGAGCCCACGACGATATAATTTAAAAAAGGAAGTACTATTATTTACAGCGTTTAATTTTAAATTGCCTTGAGCATGGAATGCTCCCCAAGCAAGATATAATAAATAAGCAGCACCAATATATTTTAAGGTGGCAAAGGCAAGTGGTGATTGTTGAATGATAGCAGCAACACCAATGATTACAAGCGTTGTATGAAAGATAAGACCAGTCGTTAAGCCTAAGGTTAAGCTAATACCTGCTTTAGTGCCATCAGCTAGACTTTTAGCAAGTAAATACATGATATCTGGTCCAGGTGCTAAAGTCAGTAGCACAGAAGCTATCAAAAAATATAAAAGAGTAGTTAATTCCATAGATAAACACCTCGATATGTATAAAATAAAACCGCACTTAAGTTAATAAATGCGGTTTTGTATTAGTATTATAAATTAACGAGCTAATACTTTAGCACCATCTAATACATTAAATCCTAATTTAGAGAAGAAGGAAGCATGGAAATTATCTGGAGCAAAAGCAAAAAGATAAGGATAATTTTCGTATTTAGCTTTTACTTGAGCAATTAATTCATCATTGATGCCTTTACCACGATAGTTTGGTGCAACAACAAGATAGCGAATATAAGCTGTCATTTTGCCATCATCAACTACAGTGATAAGTGCAGCAAGTTCATTTGTATCTTTATCCCATGCAGAAACTACAGTGCCTGCATTGTTGATAGCTTCAACTAGTGTTTCTTCGTATTTAGCATCAGGATTACCAGATACTGTGAAGAAATCTAAAAGAGTTTTAGCATCAAAATTTTTTTCTTGAGAGTAAGTGATATTCATATTATAATTCACCTTTCTTTATTTTTATTGATTGTTTTAATAGCGATTTTAGTTCAGCTTTTTTATTGAGATTTGATGAAGCATCTTTAGCAAGTTCAGTTAACATTCCCCATGTAGAGATTTCATCAAAATATTGACGTCTATCAGAGATTTTAAATGTTTTATTTAATGGGCGATAATATACCCAAAGGTTTACTGATATATAACTATTTAAAAGCGGAGAACCATCTAAATGAGAGATGGAATGATAATAATGTTGATACATAGTAGGAATAGTATAACCAACTACGACATCAGCATCTAATAAATCAGCTGTATCTTTTAGTGTATCAAGATTTTGATTATAAGTAAAGTTGGATTGTTTTATCGCAGAATAAATACTGTTTTCATCAATATATTCAACTGCTTGTAAAGTATCATTTAGAGGAACATGCATTTCTTGGGTTAAATTGTTATAGAGTAATTGATTGACATCTGGATAGCGTTGGCTATTGGAAAGCGTAGGTAAAATAGCTACTTTCAATGTCTGTTTTTGGGGTGTTTCTTGTTTGATAATGTCTTGAGCAAAACCTATTTGCATAAAGCAAAGATAACAGCAAAAGCATATTAAAGTCATAACTTTTTTTAACATAAAAATCACTCCTTAAAGCTAATATATTCTATAATTATTATATATTATTAATCGATTGATATATATAATAATTTTTATAGCTATGATATAATATTAATAAATTTTAAGGCAGGGAGAGAAGCGATGTGAAGATTTTAGCTAGACAATTAACTGTAGATATGTACGATTGTAAAAATAAAGATTTAAGTAATTATGAAGATTTGCGTGAGTCCTTGGACATGGCGATGAATATGGCTGGATATACACCGATAGAAGTTCGTGCTCAATTATGGAATGAAGAACAAGCTATTGTATTTATTTTACTTCAAGAAGGTCATGCAGTAGTGCGTACGTATCCAAAATTAAAATATGTTGCTAGCGATGTATTTATTTGCCAAGAAGATGGTAAACCTGAAAAAGCAATTAAGGCTTTGAAAAAATTAATGAAGCCAGAAAAAATAAGAATAACTTATTTAAAACGTGGCGATTTTGGTACGGTCAAAGATGTTAAACCACGTATAAAAATTCGTATTGCACCACTTAGACCACTTCGCAGTATAAAAAATAAAGGTGCTAAAGTTATTAAAACTGTAGCACGCAGAATAAAATTATAATTTATGAAATTAAAAATCAGAAAATACATGTAAGGTTCTATTTAAAATGCCGTGAATATAGGCAATAGTAGTACCATAATTGCTCATGGGTATATTTTGCTCATGAGCTTTTTTTAATCTTGATTGCATTTCCGCTTGATTGAGCATACAGCCACCGCAGTGAATGATTAATTTATATTTAGATAAATCGTCAGGAAATTCTGTGCCAGAGGTAAAAATAAATTCTGGGTTGGCTTTAGTATAATTTTTTATCCAATTAGGTAATTTCACAGTGCCGATATCATCACATTGGCGGTGATGTGTACAGCCTTCAGCAATTAAAATTTTATCATCATCTTTGATAGTATCTAAGACTTTAACAGCATTTACTTGTCGCTTTAAATCTCCTTTATAGCGAGAAAAGAGAATTGAAAAAGAAGTTAATTCTATATCTTGAGGGACGATTTTATTTACTTTGCCAAAAACTTGGCTGTCCGTGATGATGAGTTTTGGTTTAGTTTTTAGATTGGCTAAAGTATTTTCTAAATTATCATCTTGAGTCATGATGGCAGTAGCACCAATATCGAGCAATTCGCGAATTACTTGTTGTTGAGGTAAAATAAGTCGTCCTTTAGGAGCTGCTTTATCAATAGGAATTACCAACACTACAGTATCTTTGGGATTTACAATATCTTTTAAGATAAATTTTTCTTGTTTAGTTTTGGCTACTTGTATAAGTTTAGATTTTAATTCTTCAATACCTGTTTTTTCTTTGGCACTGATATATACATACTGTTTAATATTTTCATTTTTAGGTTTGAAATCAGGCATTAAATCGACTTTGTTATAAGCTACGATATAGGGAATGTTTTTGTCAGTGATTAATTTTAAAATATTTCGGTCAAAATCGGTAAAATCTAAAGTAGCGTCAATAACTAAAATAGCGATATCAGTTTTATTTAAAATTTGTTTAGTTTTTTCTATACGCAATTTGCCAAGTTCGCCAATATCGTCAAGACCAGCTGTATCAATGATATTTACAGGGCCAAGTGGTAAAAGTTCCATGGCTTTATGCACTGGGTCTGTTGTCGTTCCTTTGACTGGAGAAACTACAGCGATATTTTGATTAGTTAAGGCATTCATAATGCTAGATTTACCAGCATTACGAATACCAAAAAAAGCGATATGGGTGCGATTGGCAAGTGGAGTTTGATTTAAATCCATAATATACACCTTATTTTTTATTAAAATCTGAAATCACGTTGACTGTCAGCGATTAAATGAAGTTGTTTAGTTACGATATCGCGAACTTTATCGCTTTTAATTTGCGCTAATTGTTCATGAATTAATTTATCGCCTACTTGTTTTGTATCATCACTAGCATAATCGCAAAGATATTCTTTAAGTGTCATTAAAGCGTTAGGTAAACAGCAATTGGAGATTTGACCACTCTTACATAAGCTCATAAATCTATCGCCTGTTCTACCTTCACGATAGCAAGCTGTACAGAAGCTAGGGACAAAACCTAATTTCATAAGCCAATTTACGACTTCATCTAAGGAGCGATTATCGCTTACATCAAATTGGCTGGAATTTTCTTCGGGAGCTTCTTTTTCGGCATATCCACCAACACTAGTGCGAGAGCCACCGCTGATTTGCGAAATACCAAGTTGCAATACTTTTTCACGACAAGCTTGGCTTTCACGAGTGGAAACAATCATGCCAGTATAAGGAACAGCAATGCGGATACAAGCTACAATTTTGGCAAAAGTATCATCATCAATACCATTATCAAAAGTGGATGGGTCGATATCATCAGCACGGCGAATACGAGGTACGCTGATAGTATGAGGACCTACGCCAAAGCGTGCTTCAAGATGTTCTGCGTGCATGAGTAGACCTGCAAATTCATAGCGATATTTTTCTAAGCCAAATAATACGCCACAGCCAACATCATCAATGCCACCTTCCATAGCTCTATCCATAGCTTCTGTATGATAAGCATAATTATGCTTTGGCCCTGTTGGGTGAAGTTGTTCATAGCTTTCTTTATGGTAAGTTTCTTGGAATAAAATATAAGTGCCGATACCTGCTTCTTTTAATTTGCGATAATTTTCAACAGTTGTAGCAGCGATATTGACATTGACACGGCGAATAGCACCATTTTTATGTTTTATGCTATAAATAGTTTTGATGCTTTCAAGTACATATTCGATAGGATTATTTACAGGGTCTTCGCCTGTTTCTAAAGCAAGGCGTTTGTGTCCCATATCTTGAAGGGCGATGACTTCGCGTTTGATATCTTCTTGAGTTAATTTTTTTCTAGCAATATGTTTATTTTTAGCATGATAAGGGCAATATACACAGCCATTAACACAGTAATTAGAAAGATAAAGTGGCGCGAATAGAACAATTCTATCGCCATAAAAATCATCTTTAATTTTTTTTGCTAGAGCGAAAATTTCTTCATTGAGTTCAGGAATATCACAAGCTAAAAGCACAGAAGCTTCACGGTGAGAAAGACCTTTTTCAAGTTTTGCTTTAGCTAAAATTTCAGTGATTAAAGCTTTATCATGTTTATGTTCATCAGCATAAGCAAGAGTAGATAAAATTTCTTCATGATTGATAAATTCTTCTGCTTTAGAGGATTTTGGATTGTACAAATCTATCAACTTCTTTCTTTAGAAATATATATTAAGACATTAAGCTATCGCCTCTAGTAGAGGTTACATGATAGCCATGTTCTTGCAAGGCATTTGTTAATTTTATGATACCTTCTAAAGATTCGCCACCTGTTATTTTTTTATTATTATATAAAGTATAAAGTGAACGAATATTTAAAGGTGAGATATTAGGCATGATGACATTAGCACCAGCTTCAAGACCTTTTATAGTTCCATTCGGAGCTAATGTGGCAAGTGCAGTTGTTGCTGGCAATAAAACTTTAGGCAGTAATAAACGAATTATAGCCAAGATGACTAAAGTCAAATCAACGCTACCTGCCGTTTTATCTTTAAACGGTGTTTGTTCATGTGGAATAAAAGGGCCAGTGCCTATCATATGAGGACGAAAATCACTTAAAAATTCTAAGTCATTCAATAAATTGTCTAAAGTTTGATATGGTGAGCCAATCATCATACCAGCTCCCACTTGATAGCCAATATCTTTTAAAATTTTTAGGCAGTTTAAGCGATTATTTAAATCCATTTTTGCTGGGTGAAGTTTTTGATAATGTGAAATATTAGCTGTTTCATGACGAAGTAAATATCTATCTGCTCCAGCGTCAAAATATTTTTGATAGCTTGCTCTTGTTTTTTCACCGATGGATAAAGTGATAGCACATTCGGGATATTTATTTTTTATCTCTTTAATTATTTGTATCATTTTATCATCAGAAAAATACATATCTTCGCCTCCTTGTAAGACAAAGGTGCGAAGATTATTTTTATAGCCTATTTCACAAGATAATAATATTTCTTCTAAAGATAGGCGATAGCGAGTAGCTTTATGATTAGAACAGCGAATACCGCAATAATAGCAATCATTTTTGCAGTAATTGGTAAATTCAATAAGACCGCGTAAAAAGACATTATGTCCATATGATTTTTCGCGAACAAAGCGAGCCGCTGCAAATAGATATTTGCTAAGCGGCCCTGCATAGGCTTCTTGAGATAATTCATCAAGAAGTTTTTTTATTTTTGATTTATTAAATTGGGGATTGATGACTAAATCATCAATGATGTTTAATGAATTTAATTTAGTTTCCATAATGAATTATTTCAATAAATTATTTTTCAAAATCAAATTGTTTTTTACGTGCTTGGTAATGAGTGTGCAATAATTTATGAGCAATTTCACTACCTGGTTTTTCAAGAAAATCTTTATAGAGTTGTTTTAAATATGGATTTTCATGAGATTTACGATATTTAGTATTTTTATCTATTTGATAGATGGATTCCATGCGTTTTTTATTTACTTCCATAGTTGTTCCGATAGGTTGACCACCGCCACCTAAGCAACCACCTGGGCAAGCCATTACTTCGATGAAATCATATTTACATTCGCCAGCACGCAATTTATCCATGAGGATTTTGGCATTATTTAAAGTATGAGCTACAGCGATGTTGATAGTTTTATCGCCAATATTGATTTGAGCTTCTTTGATACCATCAAAACCGCGAACAGGAGTGTATTCAACATTTTTCATTTCTTCTCCTGTGAGCCATTCGTAAGTAGTACGAAGTGCAGCTTCCATAACGCCACCAGTAGCACCAAAGATAGCAGCAGCACCTGTAGCAGTACCCATAGGATTGTCAAATTCACTTTCAGGAAGATTTTCAAAATCAATACCGATATATTTAATGAGTTTGATTAATTCACGAGTTGTCAATACTGCGTCAGTATCAGGACGACCATCATGAGCCATTTCAGGACGAGTGATTTCATATTTTTTAGCGATACATGGCATGATTGCTACAGTGAAAATATTTTTAGGATCGAGATTTTCTTGTTTTGCATAATGTGTTTTAGTGATAGCGGAGAAAATCTGCATAGGAGATTTTGTAGTGGATAAATGGTCTAAAAGGTCAGGATAATGTTTTTCCATATAATTTACCCAACCAGGACAGCAAGAAGTAGCCATTGGCATTTTTTTGCCAGATTTTATGCGTTCGATTAATTCATTAGCTTCTTCAGTGATAGTGAGGTCAGCACCGTAGTTTGTATCAAATACTTTATCAAAGCCAATCATGCGAAGTGCAGTAACCATTTTTTTAGTTACGATAGAGCCTTTTGGCATACCGAATTCATCGCCTAAAGCTATACGCACACTTGGAGCTGTTTGAACGATAACAGTTTTATTAGGGTCAAAGATGGCATCAAGAACACGGTCAGTATCATCTTTTTCTACTAATGCACCTACAGGGCAAGCAAGACTACATTGTCCGCAAAGTACACATTTTGTATTATCAAATTCAGCATCAAATGGAGTTGTTACATGAATATTTGTACTGCGTCCAGCAAAACCTAAAACTTCAATACCTTGAATTTCTTTACAAGCACGGATACAACGACCGCATTTAACGCATTTTTCAGGGTCATGCACTAAGCTTGGATTAGCACCACGTTTTTCGATATGTTGACCAACATGAGGAATGTTTGGACGAAGAACATTGAAACGACTGCAAAGTTTTTGAAGTACGCAGTTACCATTACGAGGGCAAGTCAAGCAATTTTCTTCATGGTCAGCCATGATTAATTGCAAAATACCACGTTGAGTATCGCGTACAACTTTTGTATCAGTGAATACTTCCATACCTTCCCAACATTCAGTAGAACAAGCTGCAAGTAAACGGCGTTGACCGACAACTTCTACAGAACATATACGACAACGTGCTTTGATGCGTTGGTCAGGGTGATAGCATAAATGAGGAATATCTATATGAAGCATTTGAGCTGCTTGTAAAATTTTAGTGCCTTTTTTTACACTTATAGGCATATTATTTATTTTAAGATTGATTAACTCTTCCATTAACTTCCAATGCCTCCTAGTTTTTTATTTTAAAGGTATCAGGAAAAATTTTCATAGCGGATTTTAAAGCATTTTGTGCTGTTTCTCCTAAACCACAAAGTGAAGACATAGGCATAACTTTGGCAAAAGTTTGCATAGTTTCTAGGTCTTCTTGTGTATGAGTTTGAGCTTTGATTTTATCTAAGAACATTTTGATATGGCGGTTACCTTCTCGACATGGAGTGCATTGACCACAACTTTCATGTAAGAAGAAATCTTGAGTATAACGTAAGAAATCTATTACAGAAGTACGTTCATCGATTACAAGAATAGAACCAGAGCCGATGACTAAATCATGTTCTTTGAAATCTTCATAAGTATAAGGAACATCTAAAATACTATCATCAGCTATTTTTCCAGAAGCACCACCGAATTGAATGAGGCGAATTTTGCGATCACCTTGAATACCACCAGCTAAATCATAAATGATTTCACGGATTGTAGTACCGAATGGAATTTCATATACACCAGGTTTTTTTACGTTACCACCAATGCTTACAAGTTTTGTACCTAAGGATTCACCTACACCGTATTTCATGTAAGTTTTAGCACTATCACGAAGTAAATGAGGTACGATAGATAAGCTTTCTACGTTATTCATGCAAGTAGGGCGAGCGAATAGACCACTTTGTTTCATAAATGGTGGTTTCATGCGAGGGCGACCAGCTTTACCTTCCATAGAGCGGATAAGAGCAGTACCTTCACCACAAACGTATGCGCCAGCACCAGAATAGAGATGGATTTTGTAATTCCAACCAGTGCCTAAAATATTTTCACCTAAGAAACCATTTTCTTCAGCTTGTTTGATAGCATTTAAAAGGCGAGGGCGGAATCTGCTATATTCTGAACGCATATAAATATAACCATCTTCAGCATTTACTGCCCAACCAGCAATGATGATGGCTTCAATTAGATTGAAAGGGTCATTTTTTATTAATTCACGATCTTTAAAAGTACAAGTTTCCCCTTCATCGGCGTTACAAATTACACAATGATGAGGACGTTCTACAGCACGAGCTTGAGACCATTTACGTCCCATAGGATAAGCTGCACCACCGCGACCTTTGATTTTTGCTTCAGTTAATAAACTAGCAATATCTTCTTTATCCATAGTAATTGCTTTTTTCAAAGCAGAAAAACCACCGATATTCATATATGATTCAATGGAAAATACATCATATTTACCAAAATTTTCAGTTATGTATTTTACACTACTCATGAAAATACCTCCGTTTCTTAGATGAATTTTTGTAATAAATCTCTAATTTTTTCTTCGCTGTCTAAATGACCATATACTGTGCCGTTTATTTTCACTGCTGGAGCAACATCACAAGCACCAAAGCAAGATACTTTTTCTAAAGTGAATTTACCATCATAAGTTACAGTATCAAAATCAATATTTAAAAGACGACGCAATGTATCAATTAAGAATTCATTATTATTTACTTTGCAAGCGATGCTATCGCATACTTCAATTGGGTAACGTCCACGAGGTTTATCAGATAAAGTATCGTAGAAAGTTATGCAGTCATAAATGACAGAAAGTTTTACGTTAGGAAGTTTTTCTACAATATAGTAAGCTACAATTTTAGGAATATAATGTTGGGGAATTTGTTCTTGAACTTCTACTAGAATACCAACAATTTGAGTGTAATCATAATCGTGAGCTTGTAAGATATTATCAATTTTTTCTTTGAGTTCATCTGTTAGCTCAAATTTTGTGCTATCCTCAATCATTTCATCAACCTACCTTTATAATACATATAATAAATAATATCATCTGGAGCTTTAAATAAAATTTATACTAATATAATATTAACATAATTTATATTTAGAGTGAATATGTAAATTTGTAAACAAGAGGTTTTTATATAAAAAAGCCACTTTACTAAATAAAAAGTAAAATGGCTTTGAACTATTAATTTATTTTAAATGATTAATAGGATAATGGACAATATTTTCCTGTAAAAAGCTAACACATTCTTCGGCAACTTTACGTTTTAATTCTTGAGCAGCTTCTTCAGAATACCAAGCCATATGAGGTGTTGCAATATAATTATCTAAAGTAAATAATTTATTGTCTGTTGGCATTGGTTCAGTAACAACACAATCAATAGCAGCACCAGCGATTTCACCAGAAACTAAAGCATCATACAAATCGTTTTCATTGATAATCCCACCACGAGCGACATTAATAAGAATAGCATTATTTTTCATTTTTTTGAATGTATATTTATTAAACAAATCTTTATTGCCATCAGCTGGAATATGCAAAGAAATAATATCTGCTTCTTGGATAAGGTCAGATAAAATTTTAATAGTGATAAAATTGGTTTCGTCGCTTGGTTTGAAATATGGGTCATAACCAATAATATTATAACCAAGAGCATGAGCTTTAGTTGCAAAGTTTCTACCAATACGTCCTAAGCCGATTACGCCTACTGTTTGATTACAAGCACGATGAATTGGGATAGAATGAGCATAATCCCAATTTTTATGCTTGGTGAAATCATTCATAAGAACAATTTTTCTAGTCATTGCCATCATTAAAGCAATAGCATGGTCAGCTACTTCATTCATACCATAATCAGGAACATTACATACTTGAATATTATGTTTAGTAGCTTCTTCGATATCAATAGTATCTACACCGACACCGTAACGTACAATGAATTTTAACTTTGGTAAAGCATCCATAACTTTTTTGGTGATTTTGGCGTATTGAACAATAAAAGCATCTGCATCTTTACATTGATTAATTAAATCTTCTTCACTATGACATTGTTTTAATTCAAAATCAATACCTGCTGTATTTAATACTTTTGTTTCAATATCAATATCTTTGTGATCACAATCTGTAATAATAATTTTCATAACAATTCTCCTAATTCATCAGATGTATTTTATAATAGAATAAAGCTAAAATTAGATTTAGTCAATATATTTGGCTATATATTTTGTTATTTTTTAAAAAAGTCAAAAAAATAACAAAATAATTGACAATTCATCAGATGTATAGTAAGATTTATTTAGAATTAATATGGGTAACAAAATATGATGTGTTTTAGGAGGGACATAATGTATACATATTAAAATTTCTGATTTATTGAAATTTATAAATTAATTAATAATGAAAGGATGAAAATAATGAAGGGGAAAAAAATATTAAGTATGTTAGTTGGAGCGATGATGACTACTAGTTTGTTATTAACAGGATGTGGTCAAGAATCAGGAAATAACACTGATAGTACTAATGCACAAACAACATTAAAGGTAGGATTTGGATCTAGTATAGATAATAGTTCAGGAGGACAAGGATTAAAGAAATTTAAAGAGTTATTAGAAACAGAAAGTAATGGGAAAATCAAAGTTGAGCTTTATGGTGATGGTCAATTAGGTAATGATAAATCAATGATGGAAGCTTTACAAATGGGGACATTAGATATGACATTACCATCTAGTTCACCAGTATCAGAGTTTACGAAAGCATTTTTAGTATATGATTTACCATTTTTATTCACTGATACAAAACAAGTAGATAACGTGTTAGATGGTGAAAATGGTAAAGAAATATTAGGTACGCTTAAAGATGTAAATATTGTAGGTCTTTGTTATTTTGAAAATGGATTTAGAAATATAACAAATAGTAAAACACCAATTAATACTGTTGAGGATCTTAATGGATTAAAAATTAGAACGATGCAAAATCCTATTCATTTAGAGTCATTTACTCTTTGGGGAGCAAATCCATCTCCAATGGCGTTTAATGAAGTATTTACAGCATTGGAACAAAAAACATTAGATGCTCAAGAAAACCCAAATACATTAATTTATGATGCTGGTTTTTATGAAGCTCAAAAATATTTAACAATATCTCGTCATTTTTATACACCATATGTATTTATGATTAGTCAAAAAACATGGGATAAATTATCTGATGAAGATAAAAAGCTTGTTCAAAAATGTGCAGATGAAGCAAAAATTTATCAAAGAGAAGTTAATCGTAAATTAGATGCGGAATATTTAGAAAAAATGAAAGATAAAGGCATACAAGTAAATGAATTATCTTCTAATGAAATAAACAAAATGAAAGAAATCGCTAAACCAGTTTATGATAAATTTGCTGAAGATATTGGAAAAGATCGTTTAAATAAAATTTTAGAACAAATAGCAGAGATTAAGTAACATTATTATAAATTTATGAAGTGCCTAATTATTAGGTACTTCATAAATAATTTTAAGAGAGGAAATAATAATGAAGTTTTTTATAAATTATTTGGAAAAAATTATTACTTTTTTGGCATCGGCTTCAATATTAGGCATTGTAGTAATAGTATTTTTAAATGTAGTTATGAGATATATATTTAATACAGGTTTAACATGGAGTGACGAAGTATCAGTAAATTTATTTGTATGGTTTATTTTTTTAGGTGGGATATTAGCAGCAATAGAAAAAATGCATTTAAAAGTGGATATTTTTACAAATTTATTTAATCAGAAAAATCAGAAAATATTTACAATAGTGGCAAATATATTTGTTTTGTTAGCAATGGGAATTTTATTAGTTGGTGGTATAGCACAAGTAGAAGTAAGTAATAATAATATAAGTTCAGCAACAGGAATACCTTTTTCATGGATTACGGTATCTATGGTCGTTTTTGCCAGTGGAGTAATATTGTTAACAGTTCATGAAATAATAAAAATATTTTTTAGAAAGGATGAAGAATTTTGAGTGGATTAGAAATTATTTTTGTTTTTTTGGCATCCTTATTTGGGTTATTAGCTATTGGTGTTCCTATTGCATTTACTTTAATATTAGTTTCGGCAGCAATTTTATTTTATATGGGAAATTTCAATTCACAAATTATAGCTCAAGCTGTGGTTTTTGGAGCTAATAGTTTTACATTATTAGCAATACCATTTTTTATTTTGGCTGGAGAAATAATGAGTTATGGTGGTATTTCTCAAAGAATAGTACTTTTCGTATCTAGTTTAGTAGGTCATGTTAGAGGTGGTTTAGGATATGTTGTTATTATAGCCAGTACTATTTTTGCAGGATTATCGGGTTCAGCAGTGGCTGATGCCGCCGCTTTGGGGGCAATTTTGATTCCAATGATGATAAAAATGGGTTATGATAAGGCTACTTCTGTTGCATTAGTTTGTGCTTCTGCTATGATCGCCCCAATAATTCCTCCGTCAGTACCTTTAATTCTTTATGGGGTAGCGGGACAAACATCTATTGGTCGTTTATTTATGGCAGGTATAGTACCAGGATTAATAATTGCTTTTGCATTGATGATTTTTTGGTATATTATGGCAAAAAGAAATAAGTATCCAGTAGGTAAAAGAGCATCTATGCAAGAAATTTTTACAGCATTTAAAAAGTCTATATTTGCTTTATTTATGCCTATTATAATTGTAGGTGGAATAAGATTTGGAATATTTACTCCAACAGAAGCTGGTTGTATAGCAGTGGTTTATGCATTATTTATATCTATAGTAATATATCGTGAAATGAAAATATCTGATATAAAAGAAGTGTTAGTACGTACATCAAAAACAACGGGTCAAGTGTTATTAGTAGCAGCAACAGCTATGAGTACTGCTTGGGTAGTTACAACAGCAGGTTTACCACAACAAGTAGTAATGGCTTTACATGATTTTACGGATACGCCAACATTATTAGTATTTATAATAACAATATTTCTTATTTTATTGGGAATGGTTATGGATAGTACACCTGCAATATTGATTTTTGCACCAATTTTTATGCCATTAATAAAGGCAGCAGGTATCGATCCAGTTTATTTTGGAATAATAATGGTATTGAATTTAATGATAGGTTTATTAACACCACCAGTAGGAACAGTTTTATTTGTTGGTTGTGGTGTAGGCAATTTAAAATTGCATGAATTAGTAAAAAAAATATGGCCATTTATTATTTTAGAATACGGAGTATTGTTCTTATTTATATTATTTCCTGAATTGATTTTAATACCGATGAAATGGTTTATGTAATAAAAAAGGATGATAAATTATGTTAATTATAACAATAGATACAGGAACAACAAATACGCGCACAAGATTGTGGGAAAATTTTAATTGTCTGGAAGAATCGAGTGTTAGTATAGGGGTAAGGAATACGGCTATTGATGGAAATAATAACAAATTAATAAAAGCAATACATGATACTATTTATGATGTTATAAATAAAAAAAATTTTACAATAAATAATATAGATTTGATTTTAGCTTCAGGAATGTTAACGTCTAATGTAGGAATTTTGGAAATACCGCATAAAAATGCGCCTATACGATTAGAAGATTTATCGAAATCAATGGTGAGAAAAACTATTAATGAAATTTGTACGAAACCAATTTGGTTTGTACCGGGAATAAAGAATATTAGTAATGAAGATTTGAATGCAAGTAACATAGCTAATATGGATATAATGAGAGGAGAGGAAACAGAAGCTGCTGGATTAATAGAAAAATTTCATAAAGATCAAGAATTAATATTAGTATTACCAGGCTCACATAATAAATATATTTTTGTTAAAAATAATGAAATATTAGGTTGTATGACTAGCTTAGGAGGTGAATTATTACAAGCGTTAATAAATAATACAATATTATCTGATAGTGTAAAACGGTCATTTGCTGAATCTTTTGATGAAGAAATGTTTAAATTAGGTGTTTCTTATAGTGAAAAATATGGTATTTGTCATTCTGCATTTATGACAAGAATAATATCTTTATTTGGAAATAAATCAGTATTAGAAGTGCAAAATTTTCTTCTGGGTATAGTTTTAGGAGATGAAATTAAGGCACTAAAAAATAATAAACTATTTAATTTATTAAAAAAACCTAAATTTGTAGTTACTGGTAAACCAGTAATACAAAAAGCCTATGAATATATATTTAAATCATATAATTTAAATGTGGAATTAATAAAACATACTGAACAAAAATATTTATCCGGATATGGACTTATTTCTTTAGCAAAATGGAATAATTTAATAAAGGAGAATTTATGAATAATATTTTGAATAATTTATTAGATGAAAAGTTAATTGCAATAATTAGAAATATTTCGAGTAAAGATATATTGAAAACTACAGAATGTTTATATAATGGTGGATTTCATTTTATAGAAGTAACATTTAGTTCAATAGATGAAAAAATTAGTAAAGAAACTTTAAAAAGTATTGAGTTAGTAAAAAAATATTATGGAAATGAAATTCATATTGGAGCAGGAACTGTTTTAAATACAAATGACGTAAAAAATGCATTTAATGTAGGGGCAGAATATATAATATCTCCTAATGTAAATGTAGAGGTTATAGAATATACTAAAAAGTTAGGATTAATATCGTTACCAGGAGCATATACTCCAAGTGAAGCTCAATTAGCTTATGAAAAAGGTGCGGATATTATAAAAATATTTCCAGCTAATAAATTAGGTAAAGAGTATTTTAAAGCAATAAAAGCACCTTTACCACATTTAAAGTTAGCAGCAGTAGGGGGAGTATCATTAAATAATGTGGAGGAATTTTTATTATCTGGAGTAGATGTAATAGGTATAGGAAATAGTCTTTTAAATAAGGATTTAATACAAGAAAAAAGATGGGAACAAATAACACAAATGGCTAAAAAGTATATAGACATAGTAAATAACAAAAAATTAGATTGATGAAAAGTGTGAATAAATATAGTTATTTTTATCATAAGTAGTTATCTAAATATTTGGATAATTAATAAAGTGAAAGTAAAAACTTTATATTGAATCCGAGAAATGTTTTTTATTAATGGTTATTTGTTAACTTCGTAGGGAGATTTTATCATGAAAAAAGGATTGATTTTAGTTGGCGAACCAATGGGATTATTAATTGCTCAATCTGAAGGCAATTTAGATAGTGTAAGTGGTTATGATTTGGCGGTAGCAGGTGCAGAATTTAATGTTGCAGTAGGAACAGCTAGATTAGATCATAGAGTTACATATATGACGAAATTAGGTAATGATCCTTTTGGTAAACGTATTGTTTCTGTATTAAATCAAAATAAAATAGGTAATGAATTTGTAATGTTTTCAAAAGATAAATCTACAGGATTTATGTTAAAAGGTAGAACAAGTATAGGTGATCCTGATATTTTTTATTTCAGAAAAAATTCGGCTGCCTCAACATTAACTGAAGATGATGTAGATAAAATAGATTTAGAAAAATATAGTCATATTCATTTGACAGGGATTTTACCTGCTTTATCTGAAGATACAAGAAAAGCTACTTTTCATTTAATGAAAAAAGCAAAAGCAAAAGGATTATTTATAAGTTTTGACCCAAATCTTCGCCCGCAATTATGGGAAAGTGAAGAGCAGATGAAAACTGCAATTAATAAATTAGCTTCATATGCAGACCTTGTATTGCCAGGACAAGCAGAAGGTAAAATTCTTATGGGTTCAGATGATGAAAAAGTTATTAATAAATTTTATTTAGAAAATGGGGCTTCTATTTGTGTAACCAAATGTGGTAGTAAAGGAGCATATGTATCTACAAAAGACAATGAAAATTATATGGTAAATGGCTATAAAGTAGAAAAAGTTGTAGATACAGTTGGTGCAGGTGATGGATTTGCTACGGGTGTAGTTACAGGATTGATGGAAGGATTGCCTTTAAAAGATGCTGTAAAACGAGCAACAGCTATAGGTGCAATTCAAGTAATGAGTAGAGGGGATAATGAAGGATTACCAACAAGAGTGCAATTAAATGCTTTTATGAGTAACGAAACTAGGAGAGATTAAAGATGATTAGTGCAAATATTAAAAAGATTTTTGAAATAGGTTTGGTTCCGTTAGTGGTTTTAGATGATGTAAATGATGCTGTACCGTTAGCTAAAGCCTTAGTTAAAGGTGGTATTCCTGTTGCAGAAGTTACATTTCGTACAGCTGTAGGTGGGGAAGTTATTGAGAAAATGGCTAAAGAAGTGCCTGAAATTCTTGTAGGGGCAGGTACAGTACATGATGTAGCACATGCTAAAGAAGCGGTAGAAAAAGGAGCAAAATTTATTGTAACACCTGGATTTAATATAGAAGTTGTGAAATGGTGTGTAGAAAATAATATAGATATTGTTCCGGGAACAGTAGCACCAAGTGATATTGAAGCAGCTATGGATTTAGGTTTATCTGCTTGTAAATTTTTTCCAGCAGAAGCATATGGTGGTGTAAAAACATTAAAAGCATTAAAAGGACCGTATGCAGATATTAAGTTTATGCCAACTGGTGGTGTAAGTGAAAAAAATATGAATGAGTATTTAGCATTATCTAATGTAGGAGCTATTGGCGGAAGTTTTATGACTCCTACTAATTTAGTTAAAGCTAAAAAATGGGATGAAATTGCTAATGTTTGTAAAGCTATTGTGAAAAAAATGTTGGGCTTTGAATTAGCACATATTGGTATAAATACTAAAGATGCTAATGAAGCTAATGATATTGCAAATACTTTAGATAATGTATTTTTACAAGAAAAGAAAGAAACTTCTGGTGCATATTTTAGTGGTGATGTAGCTGAAGTGGTGAAAGGCAGTTTTTTGGGTGACCATGGTCATATTTGTATTGACACTATTGATATGCCTAGAGCTATTGCTTATTTAAAACGTATTGGTGTAGAATTTAATGAAGAGACATGGCAAAAAGATGATCAGGGAAATCTGGTTAATGTATATTTGAAAGATAATATTGGTGGTTTTGCTGTACATGTTAGACGTAAAAAATAATATAAATTAATATATAAAAATAAATCGGAGCTGTAGAAATATTTCTATAGACTCCGATTTATTTATACTAAAGCAAATTTATTTATGATAAAATAAATAGAGATTATAAGATTTGAGGGGATATTTATGAGTAAATCTTTAGTTAATATAACCATAAATAAAATATTAAATATGATAAAAGACCAAAAAATGCAACCAAATGATAAATTGCCTACAGTAGAAGAATTAGCGAATAATTTTAGTGTAGGAAGAAGTACTATAAGAGAGGCATTAAAAGTACTTTCAGCACAAAATATTATAGTGGTAAAACAAGGTGCAGGTACATTTATTTCTGAAAATCAAGGTATAAGTAGAGACCCTTTAGGGCTTGAATATATAAGTGGTGATATAAATATAATTTTTGACATGGTAACTTTACGTTTAATTTTTGAACCAGAGATGGCCGCAATGGCAGCTCAATTTGCTACGCGGAAAGATATTCAAAATATAAAATATTATTGCGATGAAGTGGAAAGATTGATTGAAGAGGGGGAGGATTATCATAAAGCTGATTCAGAGTTTCATACAGCAATAGCTAAAGCTAGTGGGAATGGTATAATTCATAAAATTACACAAGTAATACATTCTTCAATTAAAAAGAATATTTTTATGACAGATAATGTTTTATGTAAAGATACAGTTATTTTTCATAGAAGAATAACAAAATGTATAGATGATGGTGATATTAATGGCGCAAAATATGCTATGATAAACCATTTAGATGCACAAAGACAATATTTAATAGAAAATTATAAGTATCAACTAAATAAAAGACAGATATAAACAAAAAAGTATGTATTGAAATATCATCAATACATACTTTTTTATGTTTTGCGAAGTTAAGTTATAAATAGTAAATTAAAGTTTAATTTGTTTATCTGTATAAATATCAAGTTGAGCTTGTTCTTGAGATAAAATTTTATCAGCAAGAGTAAGTTGCATATCTACTTGGCTATAAGATGTTCCACCGTAGGAATTGCGGTTTTTAACGCAAGTTTCTGGTGCAATAGCTTCATAGATATCTTCTTCAAATAAATCAGACATCTGTTTGAATTCGTCCATAGTTAAGTCTTCAAGCCATTTGTTATTTTCAATGCAGTAATGAACAGCATGACCAGATACACTATGAGCTTTTCTAAATGGCATACCTTTTTTTACAAGATAATCAGCAAGGTCAGTAGCATTAGAGAAATCTTCACGAACAGCTTTAAGCATTACATCTTTTCTAACTTTCATGCCACGGATTAATTGAGCATATACAGCAAGGCTGAATTTGATAGTATCAATAGCGTCAAATAAACCTTCTTTGTCTTCTTGTAAATCTTTATTATAAGCAAGAGGTAAACCTTTTACAGTTGTGAGCATAGCCATCAAATGACCAATTACACGACCTGTTTTACCGCGAACAAGTTCGGATACGTCAGGATTTTTTTTCTGTGGCATCATACTAGAACCAGTGCAATGAGCATCATCTAATTCTACGAAAGAGAATTCACGAGAGCACCAGAAGATGATTTCTTCACTGATACGGCTTAAGTGAATCATGAGAATAGAAGCTGCGGATAAAAATTCCATGATGTAATCTCTATCACTTACAGCATCTAAGCTGTTTGCATAAATAGCATCAAAATTGAGCTGTTTAGCAACGAATTCACGATTAATAGGGAAAGTTGTACCAGCAAGAGCACCAGCACCAAGTGGCATAATATCACAGCGTTCATAAACACCTTTGAAGCGGGAGAAGTCACGGCTGAGCATGGAGAAATATGCCATCATATGATGAGAGAATAAAATAGGCTGTGCACGTTGAAGGTGAGTATAACCAGGCATGATTACATCTTTGTATTTTGTAGCTGTTTCAGTTAAAGCAGTCTGTAATTCTTTGATTAAATTAATAACTTCAACTGTTTCACGACGTACGTACATATGGGTATCAAGTGCTACTTGGTCATTACGGCTTCTAGCAGTGTGAAGACGACCGCCAGCTTCACCGATAGCTTCTGTAAGACGTTTTTCAATATTCATGTGAATATCTTCAAGGTCAACAGAAAAATTAAAATCACCTTGTTCAATTTTAGCTAAAATATTTTTTAAGCCGGAGATGATATTATTTTTATCTTCTTCAGTCAAAATACCAACTTTGCAAAGCATGGTAGCATGAGCTATGCTACCAGCTATATCTTCATGATACATGCGTTTGTCAAAGTTAATAGAAGCTTGAAATTCATTGATCATTTCATCTGTAGATTTGGCGAATCTACCGCCCCACATTTGTTCAGCCATTATTTTAAACCTGCTTGTTCTTTCATTAATGCACGAACTTTGAGTGGAAGACCAAAGAGGTTGATGAATCCAGTAGCATCTGCTTGGTTGTAAACATCGTCTTCTTCAAATGTTACGAATTCTTGGCTGTAGAGGGAGTATGGAGATTTTGCACCAGCTGGGCAAATATTACCTTTATAAAGTTTAAGTTTAACAGTACCAGTAACTGTTTCTTGAGTTGCATCAACGAATGCTGCAAGAGCTTCACGAAGTTGGGAGAACCACATACCATCATAAACGAGTTCAGCATATTTAATAGCAACTGTTTCTTTGTAATGAAGAGTTTGACGGTCAAGGCAAAGATATTCAAGTTCTTGATGAGCAGCATATAAGATAGCTCCGCCTGGGTTTTCATATACGCCACGGGATTTCATACCAACAAGACGGTTTTCTACTATATCTGTGATACCTACACCATTTTTAGCACCGATTTCATTTAATTTTTCAAGAAGTGCAACAGGAGCAAGTTTTTCACCGTTTACAGCAACAGGAATACCTTTTTCAAAGTCAATTGTTACATATTCAGCTTCATCAGGAGCATTTTCAGGAGCTTTGCTGATTAAGTACATGCTATTTTTTGGAGCGTTCCAAGGATCTTCAAGGTCAGAACCTTCATGGCTTAAGTGCCAGATATTTCTATCCATGGAATAAGTTTTGTTTTCTGTAGCGATTGGAATACCATGTTTTTCAGCATAAGCAATTTCTTGTTCACGAGAACGAAGTTCCCATTCACGCCATGGAGCGATTAATTTGATGTTTGGAGCAAGAGCTTTTACAGAAAGTTCGAAACGAACTTGGTCATTACCTTTACCAGTAGCACCATGAGCAATAGCGTCAGCGCCTTCTTCTTTAGCGATTTCAACAAGGCGTTTTGCGATGAGTGGACGAGCAAAGGAAGTACCTAAAAGATATTTACCTTCATAAACAGCGCTAGCTTTTAAAGTTGGGAATACATAGTTTTCTACGAAGTCTTCTGTCAAATGTTCAATATAAACTTTAGAAGCACCAGATTTTAAAGCTTTGTCATGAACAACATTTAATTCGTCACCCTGTCCGATATCAGCACAAACAGCGATAACTTCGCAACCATTATAGTTTTCTTTGAGCCATGGAATGATAACGGAAGTATCAAGACCACCAGAGTAAGCAAGAACTACTTTTTTAATATTTTCCATTTAAATTACAACTCCTTAAATTACGATTTTTAAATAGTCATATTTATGTATGGCTATTAGATATATTAACAGATTTATCAGCCCATTAAAAGAGCCATAATTGCTTTTTGTGTGTGAAGACGATTTTCTGCTTCATCAAAAATAACATTTGCATTCTTTTCAAGAACATCTTCAGCGATTTCTTCACCGCGATGAGCAGGAAGACAATGCATTACGATAGCGCGTTTATCAGCTACTCTGAGAAGTTCATTATTGATTTGATAATCTTTGAAGATTTTTACACGTTCATCATGTTCAGCTTCTTGTCCCATGCTTGCCCAAACATCAGTATATAAAATATCTGCATCTTTAGCAGCTTCAAATGGGTCATTTAAGATTTCAATAGTAGAACCAGATTGTGCAGCATCAAGTTTAGCATTAGCTACTACTTGAGCATTTGGTTCATAGCCTTTTGGACTAGCACTAGCAAAGTTCATACCAACTTTAGCACAAGCATACATTAAGGAATGAGTCATATTGTTACCATCGCCAATATAAGCCATTTTCAAGCCTTTTAAATCTTTGCCTTTATGTTCTTGAGCAGTTAAAAGGTCTGTGAGTGCTTGGCAAGGGTGAAGTAAGTCTGTGAGTGCGTTGATTACAGGAATGCTAGCATATTGAGCAAATTCTTCAACAATCTCATGACCGAAAGTACGAATCATTACACCATCAAGATAACGAGAAAGAACACGAGCAGTATCTTTAATTGGTTCGCCACGACCGATTTGAAGGTCACGGTTAGATAAGAATAATGCTTGTCCGCCTAATTGATACATACCAACTTCAAAGGAAACACGAGTACGAGTAGAAGATTTTTCAAAAATCATACCGAGAGTTTTACCTTTTAAAATGTGATGTTCAATACCAGCTTTTTGTTTAGCTTTTAATTCATGAGCTAAATTTAAAATTTCCATAACTTCATCAGAAGTTAAATCATGTATAGATAATAAATCTTTGCCTTTTAGCATGAATATTTCCTCCTCGTTAAGTTTTAAGCGTATTTTGGTAATACTTTATCTAAAACAGAAATTAATTCGTCAACATGAGCTTTTGTGATATTAAGTGGTGGTACAAAGCGAAGTACATTGCCAGCAGTGCAGTTGATGATTGCACCATAATCTAAACATTCGTTTGCAATTTCACGGCCAGGACGAGTAAGTTCCATGCCTAAAATTAAACCACGTCCACGAACTTCTTTGATTAAATTTGGATATTTTGCTTTGTATTCTTCAAATTTAGATTGAAGATAAGCACCGATTTCTTTGGCATTTTCCATGAGATTGCCATCTATTAAAGCGTCTAAAACAACGCAAGCAGCTGCACAAGCAAGAGGATTACCACCGAATGTAGAGCCATGGTCTCCAGCGTGGAAGGCATTAGCAACTTTGTCTGTAGCCATGAAAGCACCGATTGGTACACCGCCAGCGAGACCTTTAGCAAGTGTTACAATATCTGGTTTTACACCAAATTGTTGGCAACCAAAGAATGTACCAGTACGACCCATACCGCATTGAACTTCATCGAAGATTAAAACGGCATTGTATTTGTCGCATAAAGCACGTACTTTTGGTAAATAATCTGGATCAGGAACATGAACGCCACCTTCACCTTGGATAGCTTCAAGCATTACAGCGCAAGTTTTATCACTCATTTTTGCTTCAAGTGCTTGAATATCATTGTATGGAACATAGTCAAAACCAGCAGGTAATGGACCAAAGCCATGATGATAATGATCTTGACCTGTAGCAGTCAATGTAGCAAGTGTACGTCCATGGAAACTATGAAGCGCAGAGATTATTTGAATTTTTTCAGGGTCAATATTAGTTGCGTATTTACGAGCAAGTTTGATAGCACCTTCATTAGCTTCTGCACCGGAATTTCCGAAGAAGACTTTATCCATGCCACTTAATTTTTTGAGTTTTTCTGCTGCTTCAACTTGAACTTCAGTGTAATAAAGGTTGGAGCAATGTATCATTTTGCTAGCTTGTTTAGAAACTGCATCAACGAGTGGTTTATAATTATGACCAACTACATTTACGGCAATGCCAGCTAAAAAGTCGATATATTTTTTACCTTTTGTATCATAAACATATGGACCATCTCCATGGTCTAAAACTATATTATAACGAGCAAAGACAGGCAAATAATCGCTTTTGTCTTTGGCGAATATTTCTTCATTAGTTAACATATAAATTCTCCTTTTGTCGAATTAACGAACTACTTCTGTACCGATACCTTGAGAAGTAAATAATTCGAGAATTAAAGAATGAGCTTCGCGACCATCAATGATACAAGCTTTGCCAGTACCGCTATCGAGAGCATGGAGACATGCTTCTACTTTTGGTATCATGCCACCACCGATACTGCCATCATTGATGAGTTTTTTAGCTTCGCTTTGAGTGAGTGTAGAGATAAAGGAAGATTTATCTTCAAAATCACGATAAATTCCTTTAGTATCAGTTAAGAGTAAAAGTTTTTCAGCTTGAAGTGCACCAGCAACTTCAGCAGCTACATAATCAGCATTGATATTAAATGATTCATCTGCATGACCTGCACCGATTGGAGCGATTACAGGAACATAATCATTATCTAGTAAATCATTGATTAAAGCTGTATTGATTTTTTCTACTTCACCAACATAACCGATATCTACTTGTTCAACAGCGTCTGTACCATTATGTACTTCTGCTAATTTTTTATGAGCGATGATTAAATCTGAATCTTTACCACTTAAACCAACAGCACGAATGCCGAGGCGATTTAAACGATTTACGATTTCAGAATTGATTTTACCAGCAAGTACCATTTCAGCGATTTGCACAGTTTCTTTATCAGTAACGCGAAGACCGCTTACAAATTCAGTTACTTTGCCGAATTTTTTTAAGAAAGATGTGATATCAGGACCGCCACCATGAACGATTACAGGGCGAATACCAACATATTTCATAAGTACGATATCTTTCATTACTTGTTCTTTTAAAGTATCGTTTATCATGGCATTACCACCGTATTTGATAACGATGGTTTTGCCGTAGAATTCTTGAATATATGGAAGGGCTTCTACTAGAATAGAAGCCTTATCTTCTGCGGAAAAATTATTTAAATTACTCATCAGGTGTGATACTCCCCATTGATTTTTACATATTCGTAAGAAAGGTCACAACTCCAAACTGTAGCATCTTCTTGTCCCATGTTTAATTCAATATCAATAACGATATCTTTTTCTTTCATAACATGAGCGAGAGCTTTTTCATCATAAGTTGCACCAGTACCATTAGCAAAAATAGTAATGCCACCGAATTTTACAACAGTTTTTTCAGGAACCATATCTGCACCAGAGTAACCAACAGCACAGATTACACGTCCCCAGTTAGGGTCTTCACCGAAGAATGCAGTTTTTACAAGTGGAGAATTAGCAATTGCCATACCTACAGTTTTAGCATCAGCAAAAGATTTTGCACCTTTTACATTGATTGTTAAGAATTTGCTAGCACCTTCACCATCAGCTGCAATTTGTTTTGCAAGTTCTGTGCAAAGCATCATGAGTTTATCAAAGAAGATTTGATAATCAGCGTTTTCTTCTGTGATTTTTGCATTATTTGCTTCGCCGTTAGCGAGTACGATTACCATATCATTTGTACTCATATCACCATCAACGGAAATCATGTTGAAGGATTTTTCTACGCAACCAGATACAGCTTTTTGTAAAAGCGCTTGGTCGATAGCAATATCAGTAGTAATATAGCAAAGCATTGTAGCCATATTAGGACGAATCATACCAGAACCTTTTGCGATAGCGCCCATGCGAACTGTTTTACCAGATAATTCAAATTCGCAAGTTACACTTTTGCTGTGAGTATCAGTAGTGATGATAGCTCTACCAGCATTACCACTGCCATCAGCAGATAAATTAGCTACAGCATCTTTGATACCAGCTTCAAGTTTATCCATTGGCAAATTAACACCGATAACACCAGTGGAACCAACGATTACATCATCAGCATTAACACCGAGTTTATCAGCTGCGATTTGTGCCATTTTGTGAGCATCATCTAAACCTTGTTGACCAGTGCATGCATTAGCACAACCAGCATTAGCTACGATTGCATGAGCAGTTCCTGTAGCAACAACTTCTTTAGATACATAAACTGGAGCAGCAGCTACTTTGTTTTGAGTGAATGTACCCGCTACAACAGCTTGAGTTTTTGTATAGATAACAGCAACGTCTAAGTTACCGCTTTTTTTTATGCCAGCTTTAACGCCTGCTGCAGTGAAACCTTTGGCAAACGTTACACCTTGAGTATCTTTTTTTATCATAAAATATACCTCCGAGTTATCGAAATATCATGGATAAATTGGAGTGAAATCCAATCCTGTTTTTTCATCAAAACCGCAAGCAATATTAAAGTTTTGAATAGCTTGACCTGCGGCGCCTTTTACTAAATTATCAATAGCGGAAAGGACGATAATGCGACCTGTTCTAAGGTCAATATGCCAACCGATATCGCAGAAGTTAGAACCACGAACTTCTTTAGTAGATGGGTAAGCACCTCTACCTAATAAGCGAATGAAATATTCATCGCCGTACATATCAGTGTATGCTTTATCTATCATTTCTGGAGTAACCCATTGTTTGATATTAGCATAGCAAGTGCTTAAAATTCCTCTAGACATTGGTACTAGATGAGGTGTGAAGTTCAAAGTAACTTTACGATGACATAAATGACCTAAAGCCTGTTCGATTTCAGGTGTATGACGATGTGTAGCTACGCCATAAGCTTTGAAATTATCATAAAGCTCAGGGTAATGTGTCATTTGTTTAGCTGAACGACCAGAACCAGAAGTACCAGATTTAGCATCAACAATAATAGTATTTGGTTCAATAAATTCATTTTTTACAAGTGGTGCTAAAGCTAAGATACTAGCAGTAGTATAGCAACCAGCATTACCAATAATTTTAGCATTTTTAATATCTTCGCGATAAAGTTCAGCTAAACCATAAACGCGAGGTGCGTCTTTATGTGTATGAGCTACTTTATACCATGCTTCATAGATATCTGTATCATCAAAGCGATAATCAGCACCTAAATCAATAATGCGAACATTAGTATCGGCTAAAGCTTTACCTACTTCCATAGCATGACCATGAGGAAGACCAATAAATACAAAATCGCTATCGTTTGCGATAGTATCCATATCTTTCATACTGATTAATTCTTGGTCATATAATCCTCGTAAGTGAGGATATACTTCAGAAATTTTTTTACCAGTATAACTTTCTGAAGTTATATGCACTACTTGAACTTGGGGATGGTTGTACAGTAAACGTAAAAGTTCTGCACCAGCATATCCAGTAGCACCAATAATACTTACTCTAATCATGATATCCTCCATTTTTAAAAGTTAAATATTAACGCTTCAATATAATTAAAGATATGCAGTGTTAACATGTAAATAAATTATAACACAAAATAAAAAAAACGCTAACAAAATAAGGTGGTTATAATTATACAACTCAATCGTATAAAATTTCAATAGTTTTTTTAAAAATTTTTAATAAAAAATGGTATATATAAACTAAAAGAATATATATACCATAAATTAATATTTATAAACTATGTTTATTTTTGGCTTTGAATAGTTAAAGTACGGAAGAACTTATGCATAAACATTGAATAATTTTCTAAATTATCATCTTCAGTATCTCCGCCGATTATTTGATAAGAACAAATCCAATGATTGTCTTTAGCATCATAAACATCAGCAAACATAACTACACGGCTATCATTAGCAAATGTGAAAATTACATAAGCATCAGCGTAATTTTTAATACTTTCTTTATAGATAGCTAGTGCTTCACGATTGGACAAAGTAGTGATATCAGTACCTGTAGTAGCTTTTATATTTTGGATTACATCTTTATCAGATAATAAAGTATAAGTAACTTCATCTTCTTTAGCTACTTTGAAGATAACGTCTGTCAACATATCAGGAGTGATTAATTCTGGAGCATTAGGTAATTTAGCTTTACGTTCAATGCTTAATGCGGAAGGTTTGTAGCTTGGTGTATAAATAGCCAATGTATGGATATTTTTTAAATTATAATCTTCATCCATCATGGTGATTTTCTCATTAGCAGCAAAGGCTGTAGATATACTAAAGAGCATAATTGCTAATAATGAAAATATAGTAATTAGTTTTTTCATGAAAAAGCCTCCTAAATAAATCTTAATCAATAAATAATATTCGTTTTAAAAATTTTATTTCCTGCAAAAAAAGACTCCAAACGATATATTTTGTTTGGAGCCTTTTGTATTTTATTTTAAGAAACCGTTTATGATTTGATTTTCAGCTTCTTTTTCAGTTAAGCCTAAGCTCATTAATTTTATTAATTGTTCTCCTGCAATTTTACCGATAGCTGCTTCATGAATTAAATTTGATTCAGGATGATTTGCTTTGATTTCAGGAATTGCAGAAATTGTAGCATCGTCCATGATGATAGCATCACATTCAGAATGACCATGGCATTTGTTATTACCATAGATTTTAGCAATGAAGATTTGTTTTGATTTTTCTTGAGCTACAGCTCGAGAGATAATATTAGAGTGGGAATTTTCTCCATCTAAATTTACTTCAAAATCACTTTCTGCATATTGATTGCCATGTGTTAAAAGTTTTTCTTTTACAATTAAAGTGGAATTTTTACCAACAGTTCCTTTAGTAATTCTTTTTGTAGAATTAATACCACGAATTTGAGTTGTTTCCATTTCCATATAGGAATTTTCGTCCATTTCAACAATGGTAGTAGGGTTCATGATGCGTTTACCATCACCATCGCCAGAACCATAATGTTTTTCTAAATATTTTACTTTAGAATTTTTACCTATATAAAAAGCATGAATACCATCATGTTCGGAGTCTGCATTGCCACAGTTATGGATACCACAGCCAGCGACGATGGTTACATCACAATCATCACCGATGAAAAAGTCATTATATACTAATTCATTAACGCCAGATTTATCCATAATTACAGGAATGTAGCAAACTTCTTTTTTTGTTCCTGGAGCAATGCGGATATCAATGCCATCTTTATCTTCTTTTTTAGTTATAGTTATATTTTTACTAGAAGCTCTATCAACAGCTTTACTATTTAAACGGATATTATAAGCACCTTGTGGTTTATCTTTAATACCAGCTACTTTTTCTAATAAATCTTTTTCTAGATTATCTAACATGAAGAGTCCTCCTATTTTTTATAGAAATCACAAACACCAGCAACTTCCATAAGTTGAGGCATGATTTCTTCTTTTGTGCCAATTTGTTTAATGGAGCCATTTGCAACTAATACAATTTGGTCAGCTATATTTAAGATGCGTTCTTGATGGGAAATAATCATAATGGATTGTTGTTGTTCATGTAATTTTTCAAAAACACTGATGAGTTTTTGGAAGCTCCATAAATCAATACCAGCTTCAGGTTCATCAAAAACAGCTAATTTAGTTTGTTTACGAGCTAAGATAGTAGCGATTTCAATACGTTTGATTTCGCCACCAGATAGGGAAGTATCTACTTCACGATTTACATAATCAGCAGCGCAAAGACCTACTTCAGAAAGATAAGTGCAAGCGCCACTAGTAGATAATTTTTCTCCAGCTGCTAGGCTGAGTAAATCTTTAACACCAATTCCCTTGAAGCGAACTGGTTGTTGGAAGGCAAAACTAATACCAGCTAAAGCTCGTTTAGTAATATCCCAATCAGTTATATCTTCACCATTAAAGAAGATTTTACCGCTAGTTGGTTTTTCAATGCCCATGATGATTTTGGCTAATGTAGATTTACCACCACCATTTGGACCTGTGATTACTGTAAATTTTTTATCATCAATAACTAAATTGATATCTTTAAGAATTTGTTTTGTTTTATTTCCATCATTAACAGAAAATGATAGATTTTTTAATTCTAACATTAATCTAACTCCAATCTAATATATTTATGTAATTTATATATATTAAATACATAATATATGATACCTATTATACAATTTTTATTATGTATTAGCAAAATAAATTAAATCAAAAATATTTGTTAAATCGTGATTGATTATAAAAGAGTTTATATGGCTAGTCAATGAAGAATATAGCTTTTTTGAAGAAAAAAACAAAGATTTTTGTAAATAAAATCAATAAAAAAGATATCCTTAATTAATATATATAAGCATAATTTTTATACTTGAAAACAACTTTTTTTAACTTTTTTTTAATTTTTTTCAAAAAAGGGGTTTACAAATGAATTATCTTATGATAACATTATTACCTGTCAGCACGGTGCTGACAAACGAAAGCGAGAAACGCTGGTGTAGCTCAATTGGCAGAGCAGCTGACTTGTAATCAGCAGGTTGGGGGTTCGATTCCTCTCGCCAGCTCCATATTCTTTACCAAATCGCGGGGTGGAGCAGTTGGTAGCTCGTCGGGCTCATAACCCGAAGGCCAGAGGTTCAAGTCCTCTCCCCGCAACCAAAACCGATTCTGCTGGTGTAGCTCAGTCGGTAGAGCGTATCCTTGGTAAGGATAAGGTCACCGGTTCAATCCCGGTCATCAGCTCCAGAAAATATAATATGGCGGCGTAGCTCAGTTGGCTAGAGCATGCGGTTCATACCCGCAGTGTCCGGAGTTCGAATCTCTGCGCCGCCACCAATTAAAACAACAACCCCTTAATAGGGGCTTTATTTATGTTGGTAGCCTTTGAATATACCATATAAATATTCAATGAAAAATGATAATATTTTCAGTGTCAGGCGTTTTTGGTAGTTCAATTTCGCCTGAAGTCGTGTTATTTATTTGACACATGTTTTTAATTGTGATAAATTATATAGGCGACGTTTATAAGACGAACGAATATTATACTAAATGATGTAAAGAGGGGTGCATGAGATGCGCAATGCTGTTACTTTAGCCTGCACTGAATGCAAACAGCGCAACTATCAGACTAATAAAAACAAAAAAAATAATCCTGATAGAATTGAAATGAAAAAGTATTGCAAATTCTGTAAAAAACATACTTTACACAGAGAAACAAAATAAGGTTTTCCTTTGTAGTAGTGTGAGGAAGTGAAGAAATGGCACAGAATGAGAATACTCCAGTAAATCAGGAAAAATCCGGAATAATAGGATTTTTATCTGGTGTAAAAAGTGAGTTAAAAAAAGTTGTTTGGCCTACTCGCAGAGAACTGGTTTCTTATACAGGAGTAGTTTTCGTTGCAGTGGCATTTGTTTGTGCTTTAATTTGGATATGTGATACTGTTTTTGCCCGTATATTTGATCTCATTTTACGATAATTACAGGAGGTGGAGATGTCTTGTCCCTTGGCATGGAATTAGAAAAGAAATGGTATGTTATACATACATATTCCGGTTATGAAAACAAAGTAAAAGCCAATCTTGAAAGAAAAATCCACTCCATGGGCATGGAAGACAAAATCTTCAATGTAATCGTGCCTGTAGAAAAAGAGACTGAAAAGAGAAATGGCAAAGAAAAAGTAGTAGAAAGAAAAATTTTTCCAGGTTATGTCTTACTTGAAATGATAGTTGATGAACGTTCTTGGTATATTGTAAGAAATACACCAGGCGTTACAGGATTTGTAGGTTCAAATACAAAACCTGTTCCATTAACTGAAGAAGAAGCAAATAGAATTTTAAAAGCAATGGGCATGGATAAACCAACAGAACTTGATGTTGAAGTGGGAGACCAAGTAAACATTACTTCTGGTGCTTTTGAAAATTTTGTTGCAACTATAACAGAAATTGATTATAGTAAGAGTAAGATTAAAGGCGTTGTTGATATGTTTGGTCGTGAAACTGCAATTGAAGCAGATTTCGATCAGATAGAAAAAATATAAATCAGCAAATTCAAATATAACATATAGTTATATTCCATAATCCTAAGGAGGTGTAAATAACAATGGCAAAAAAAGTTGTTAAACTTGTAAAATTGCAAGTTCTCGCTGGTAAAGCTACTCCTGCTCCTCCAGTTGGTCCTGCTTTAGGTCAGGCTGGTGTAAATATCATGGCTTTCGTTAAAGAATTCAACGAAAGAACTGCTAAACAGGGCGGTTTAATTATTCCAGTAGAAATTACAGTTTTTGAAGATAGATCCTTTACTTTTGTTACAAAAACTCCACCAGCAGCTGTGTTATTAAAGAAAGCAGCTGGCATTGAAAAAGCATCTGGTGAACCTAATAAAAAGAAAGTGGCTAAATTACCACGTGCTGAAGCAATGAAAATTGCTGAAAGCAAAATGCAAGACCTCAATGCTGCAGATATCGAAGCTGCAACTCGCATGATCGAAGGTACTGCACGCAGCATGGGTATCGAAATCGTTGACTAATTTTATTAGTTGATGTAAGATACTTGACTGTGGGAGGCTTATACCGTTAAAACCACAAAGGAGAGAATTTTAATAATGGCTAAATTTGGTAAAAAATACCAGGACGCAGCTAAATTAGTTGAAGCTGGTAAAGCATATGATTTAGCAGAAGCTATTGAAGTAGTTAAAAAAACTGCTACTGCTAAATTTGATGAAAGTGTTGATGTAGCTGTTCGTTTAGGTGTTAACCCTAAATATGCAGATCAGCAAGTTCGCGGTGCCGTTGTATTACCACATGGTACTGGTAAATCTAAAAGAGTTTTAGTTTTTGCTAAAGGCGATAAAGTTGCTGAAGCAGAAGCTGCTGGAGCTGACTTCGTTGGTTCTGATGAACTCGTTGCAAAAATCAAAGAGGGCTGGTGTGACTTTGATGTTACAGTAGCAACTCCTGATATGATGGGTGTTGTAGGTCGTTTAGGTAAAATCCTTGGTCCTCGTGGCTTAATGCCAAACCCTAAACTTGGTACTGTTACAATGGATTTAACAAAAGCTGTTAATGAAATTAAAGCAGGTAAAGTTGAATATAGAACAGATAAAGCTGGTAACGTACATGTGCCAATCGGTAAAGTTTCTTTCGACAATGCAAAACTTGTTGAAAACTTACAGGTTCTTCTTGACACATTAGTAAAAGTTAAACCAGCAGCAGCTAAAGGTCAGTATATGCGTAACATCACAGTTAGCACAACTATGGGCCCAGCTGTTACTGTAAACACAAACTTCAAAGCTGCTAAAGCTGAATAATTTAATATTCATTTAGTAAAGCGACTTAAGACAGCAGGTGTTACATTTTTGTAACATAATATAGCCTGCCGAGGTCAGAAACTTGGCAAGGCATGAAAACTTTGCGGTCTCTGGTCCTCACTAGAGACCGTTTTTTGGTTTCGTAATAAATATTTCTCATTTGAGAGGGGGTGTCATGTAAATGGCAAACATTCGTCCAGAAAAACAGGCCGCAGTTGCAGGTCTTAAAGAACAACTTAGCTCTGCAAAAGGTGCTGTATTAACAGGTTATAGAGGTTTAACTGTAGCTCAAGATATGAAACTTCGTGCTAAACTTCGTGAAGCAGGTGTTACTTATCATGTTGTAAAAAATACAATGGTTCGTATTGCTGCAAATGAAATTGGCTTAGAAGGTTTAGATCCAGTTCTTAACGGTACTACTGCTCTTGCAGTATCCGCTGATGATGCTGTAGCTCCAGCTAAAGTTATATATGAATTCATCAAAGAAAACAAACTTGAAAACACAGAAGTTTTAACTATTAAAGCTGGTCTTGTTGAAGGTAAAGTTATCAATGTTGAAGAAGTTAAAGCTTTGGCATCCCTACCATCCCGCGAAGTTCTCATCGCGAAAGTTCTTGGCAGTATGCAAGCTCCTATCTCTGGCGTTGTCAATGTACTTCAGGGTACTATTCGCAATGCAGTATATGTGCTTGATGCAATCCGCGCTCAGAAAGAATCTGCATAAGCAGACTCTCTTTATATAAATAATATAAAAATAAAATGAAATTAATGTTTTAAATTTGGAGGAATATAAAAATGACTAAAGAAGAAATTATGCAAGCCATTGAAGAAATGACTGTTCTTGAATTATCCGAACTTGTAAAAGCTATGGAAGAAAAATTTGGTGTTAGCGCTGCTGCTCCTGTAGCTGTAGCTGCTGCTCCTGCAGCTGGTGGTGCTGCTGCTGAAGAAAAAACTGAATTCGATGTAATTCTTGCTTCCGCTGGCGACAAAAAAATCAACGTAATCAAAGTTGTTCGTGAAGTAACTGGCCTTGGTTTAAAAGAAGCTAAAGCTTTAGTTGACGGTGCTCCTGCTCCTGTTAAAGAAGGCGCTTCCAAAGAAGACGCTGAAGCTTTAAAAGCTAAATTAGAAGAAGCTGGCGCAACTGTAGAACTTAAATAATTTTATTTTAAGTAAAGTTGATAAGCTATTAAAGGACACTGGATATTATCCGGTGTCCTTTTTGTGCTTTTTACGACAATATTAGATGGAAAATAAAATCTTTCTATCAAAAACAAGTGTCTAATGTAAAAGGTATGTAAATAAAAATATTTTCTTAAAATTCAATAAACTATAAAGTAAGATGCTATGAAGCTTTTATTTATAAGGGTTTTTACGGCTTTTATATTTTTATATGATACGCCAGGTGCCGTGTTAATAAAAATACTTGCAAAATATGTGTTGACAATGCTTTTTAATGATGATAATATTAATGAGTGCCTGAAATCTGTCAGTTAGTATTTAGGAGTGATAAAATGACAGTTACACTGAAAAATGCTAAACGCGTTATTGGCATAAAACAAGTTACTAAAGCGGTGAAAAACGATTTAGCGAAATGTGTTTACATAGCAGATGACGCAGATGATAGAGTTTTAAGCCCTTTAAGAGAGCTTTGTATGACTAAAAATGTAGAAATGATTTTTGGAAATACAATGGCTGAACTAGGTAAATCCTGTAACATTGAAGTAGGAGCTGCTGCGGTAGCATTACTTTAAGGGATACCGTTAACTAAGCTGAAAATCTCACAGCAAGTGAGATTTCTTAATCTAAAATATCCGAAACAAGGATAGGGCTTTGAAGCCTTTGGAAATTTGAGGAAGGAGGTGCATGTATGCCTACAATAAATCAGTTGATTCGTAAAAGCAGACAGAGCATGCAGGAAAAATCTACAGCACCGGCATTAAAAAATTGCCCGCAGAAACGTGGTGTTTGCACAAGAGTATATACTACTACTCCTAAAAAACCAAACTCCGCATTGCGTAAAGTTGCCCGTGTTCGTTTAACGAATAGTATTGAAGTAACAGCTTATATCCCTGGTATTGGTCACAATCTTCAGGAACATAGTGTTGTTTTAATTAGAGGCGGTCGTGTAAAAGACTTACCAGGTGTGCGTTATCACATCATTCGTGGTTCTTTGGATACTGCAGGTGTTCAAAACCGTGAACAAGGAAGATCTAAATACGGTGCAAAACGTCCTAAGAAAAAATAATTACTAAAACATTGAAGACTATGACAAGGAGGGGTAGTAATGCCAAGAAAAGGTTCCGTACCTAAAAGAGATGTATTACCAGATCCGGTGTACAAATCCAAGGTTGTAACTAAATTCATAAATAAAGTTATGCTTTCCGGTAAAAAAGGTGTTGCTGAGAAAGTTGTATATGATGCATTTGACATTATAAAAGAAAAAACTGGTAAAGACCCGATGGAAGTTTTTGAAACTGCATTGAAAAATGTTATGCCAGTATTAGAAGTTCGTGCTCGCCGTGTTGGTGGTGCTAACTACCAAGTTCCTGTAGAAGTTCGTCAGGATCGTCGTATGACACTTGGTATTCGTTGGATTGTTAACTATGCTAGACTTCGTGGTGAAAAAACTATGAACGAACGTCTTTCCGGCGAATTAATGGATGCTGCTAATAACACAGGTGCAGCAATTAAGAAAAAAGAAGATACTCATAAAATGGCTGAAGCTAATAAAGCATTTGCTCATTATCGTTGGTAATTTTAAAGTATCTTTTGTATAATATAAGGAGCGATGAGTAAGTGGCAAGAGCATTTTCACTCGAAAAAACTCGTAACATTGGTATTATAGCACATATTGATGCTGGTAAAACCACTACTACAGAGCGTATTCTGTTCTACACAGGTATACTTCATAAAATGGGTGAAGTTCATGAAGGTGGAGCAACAATGGACTGGATGGCACAGGAAAAAGAAAGAGGTATTACAATTACTTCTGCTGCTACAACTTGCCATTGGAAAAACCATCGTATTAACATCATTGATACACCAGGTCACGTGGATTTCACAGTTGAAGTAGAACGCTCTCTTAAAGTACTTGATGGTGCTGTTACTGTATTATCCGCAAAAAGCGGTGTTGAACCTCAATCTGAAACAGTTTGGCGTCAAGCTGAAAGATATCATGTACCTCGTATGGTATACGTTAACAAAATGGATATCATCGGTGCTGACTTCTATAATGTTCTCAAAATGATGGTTGAACGTCTTAACGCACATCCAGTTGCTATTCAGATTCCAATCGGATCTGAAGATACTTTCCAAGGTCTTATTGACTTAATTAAAATGAAAGCTGTAATCTACGAAGAAGATTATACAAAAGAACCTGAAGCCGTAGAAATTCCAGCTGAATATAAAGAAAAAGCTGAAGAATATCGTCAGAAAATGCTTGATTCTGTTGCAGAAACAGATGATGAATTAATGATGAAATATCTTGAAGGTGAAGAACTTACTGAAGAAGAAATCAAAGCTGCAATTCGTAAAGCTACAATCGCTTGCGAAATTACTCCAGTAGTTTGCGGTTCTTCTTACAAAGATAAAGGTATTCAGCCTATGCTTGATGCTGTTGTTGACTATATGCCAGCTCCAGTTGATATTCCAGCAATCAAAGGTATAAATCCTGATACAAATGAAGAAGACAAACGTGAATCTAGCGACGAAGAACCATTCGCAGCGTTAGCATTCAAAATTATGGCTGACCCATTTGTTGGTAAACTTGCATTCTTCCGTGTTTATTCCGGTACATTAAATGCTGGTTCTTATGTATTTAACTCTACAAAAGGCAAAAAAGAACGTATCGGACGTATTTTACAGATGCATGCAAACAACCGTAAAGAAATTGAAGTTGTTTACAGCGGTGATATCGCTGCTGCTGTAGGTCTTAAAGATACTACAACAGGTGATACACTTTGCGATGAAAATCATCCAATCATTCTTGAATCTATGGAATTCCCAGATCCAGTTATTTCCGTAGCTGTAGAACCAAAAACTAAAGCTGACCAGGAAAAAATGGGTATTGCTCTCCAGAAATTAGCAGAAGAAGATCCTACATTCCGTGTAAGAACTGATGCTGAAACTGGGCAGACAATTATCTCTGGTATGGGTGAATTACATCTCGATATTATCGTAGACCGTATGAGCCGCGAATTTAAAGTAGATTGTAAAGTAGGTAAACCACAGGTTGCTTACCGTGAAACAATCCGCAAAACAGTTAAATCTGAAGGTAAATTCGTTCGTCAGTCCGGTGGTAAAGGTCAGTATGGTCATTGCTGGATTGAACTCATTCCACAAGATCCAGGTGAAGGTTTCTCCTTCGAAAGCAAAATCGTTGGTGGTGCTATTCCTAAAGAATACATCGGACCAATCGAAAATGGTATCAAAGAAGCTATGGAAAACGGTGTTGTTGCTGGTTATCCAATGGTTGATATCAAAGCTATCGTTTATGATGGTTCTTATCATGAAGTTGACTCCTCAGAAATGGCCTTCAAAGTTGCAGGTTCTATGGCATTCAAAGCTGGTGCTTTAAAAGCAAATCCAGTATTATTAGAACCATATGTAAAAGTTGAAGTTACTGTTCCTGAAGAATACATGGGCGATGTAATTGGTGACTTAAACTCCCGTCGTGGTCGTATCGAAGGTATGGAACCACGCAATGGTGTACAGGTAATCAACGCATTTGTTCCACTTTCTGAAATGTTCGGTTATGCAACCGACTTACGCTCTAAAACACAGGGTCGTGGGAACTACTCCATGGAAGTTTCTTACTATGATGAAGTTCCTAAAAATATATCTGATGCTATTGTCGCTAAAACAAAAGGCGAATAATAAAGGAGGAAATTAATTAAATGGCTAAACAGAAGTTTGAAAGAACTAAACCACATGTAAACATTGGTACAATCGGTCACGTTGACCATGGTAAAACTACTTTAACTGCTGCTATCACTAAAGTTTTATCTGAAAAAGGTATGGCTCAGTTCGAAGATTACAGCATGATTGATAAAGCTCCAGAAGAACGTGAACGTGGTATTACAATCAACACTGCACACGTTGAATATGAAACTGACACTAGACACTATGCACACGTTGACTGCCCAGGCCATGCTGACTATGTTAAAAACATGATCACTGGTGCTGCTCAGATGGACGGTGCTATCCTCGTTGTTAGTGCTGCTGATGGCCCTATGCCACAGACTCGTGAACACATTCTTCTTGCTCGTCAGGTTGGTGTTCCTGCAATCGTTGTATTCCTTAACAAGGCTGACCAGGTTGACGATCCTGAACTTCTCGAACTCGTTGAAATGGAAGTTCGTGAGCTTCTCTCCAGCTATGACTTCCCAGGTGATGATATCCCTGTAATAACTGGTTCCGCTCTTCAAGCTCTTGAAGGCGATGCAGCTGCTAAAGAAAAAATTCTTGAATTAATGCAAGCTGTTGATGATTATATCCCAACTCCAACTCGTGACACTGATAAACCATTCTTAATGCCAGTTGAAGACGTATTCACAATCACTGGTCGTGGTACAGTTGCTACCGGCCGTGTAGAACGTGGTGAACTCAAACTTGGTGACACTGTTGAAATCGTTGGTCTTTCTGAAGAAAAGAAATCCACTACTGTAACTGGTATCGAAATGTTCCGCAAAATGCTTGATAGCGCTGTTGCTGGTGACAACATCGGTGCATTGCTTCGTGGTGTAGACCGTAAAGAAATTGAACGTGGTCAAGTACTTGCTAAACCTGGTACTATTCATCCACACAAAAAATTCAAAGCTCAGGTTTACGTTCTTACTAAAGAAGAAGGTGGACGTCATACTCCATTCTTCTCCAACTATCGTCCACAGTTCTATTTCCGTACTACTGACGTTACTGGTGTTGTAACTCTTCCAGAAGGTACTGAAATGGTTATGCCTGGCGATAACATTGAAATGTCTATCGAACTTATCACTCCAATCGCTATTGAAAAAGGTCTTCGCTTCGCTATTCGTGAAGGTGGCCATACAGTAGGCGCTGGTCGTGTAATCGAAATCGACGAATAATTTCAAGCTTAAGCTTATTACTTTTAATAATTAATTTGTATAAGGGCGGCATTTTGCTGCCCTTATATAAAGTTCTTTTAAAATGCGATGACGCGGCAGATTGCTTGCATAAGGCAAGGGAACTGGCGTGGAGAAATTGTCCGGGTCATGAATCTGGGCGACAAGGAGGAAAATAATTTGGCTAAACAGCAGAAAATCAGAATTCGTTTAAAAGCATATGATCATAAAGCACTTGATCAGAGCTCCGTTAAAATTGTTGAAACAGCTAAAAGAACAGGTGCAATGGTATCTGGTCCTATTCCATTGCCTACCGAAAAAAATATTTTTACAATTTTAAGATCTCCACATGTTAATAAAGACTCTCGTGAACAGTTCGAAATGAGAACTCACAAACGTCTTATTGATATTTTAGAACCAACATCTAAAACTGTTGACGCTTTAATGCGTTTAGATTTGCCAGCAGGTGTGGATATCGAAATTAAATTGTAAGAGGAGGTGGCAATAGATGGCAAAAGTAATTTTAGGTAAAAAACTTGGCATGACTCAAATCTTTACTGAAGAAGGTAAAGTAGTTCCTGTTACAGTTGTAGAATCCGGTAAAAATGTTGTTCTTCAGAGCAAAACTGTTGAAACTGATGGCTACAATGCCGTTCAGATTGGCTTTGGAACAGTTAAAGAAAAAAATGTAACTAAACCAATGAAAGGCCATTTCGCAAAAGCTGGCGTTGAACCAGTAAAATTTATTCGTGAATTACGCCTTGCAGATGTTCCTGAATATAAAGCTGGTGACTCCATCAGCGTTGACATATTTGGTGCCGGTGATTTAGTTGATGTTACTGGTACTTCCAAAGGTAAAGGTTTTGCCGGCGGTATTAAACGTCATAACTTTGCTAGAGGTCCTATGGGTCACGGTTCTAAATCTCATCGTGAACCAGGTTCTACAGGTGCTATGATTTCTGGTCATGGTGGACGTGTACTAAAAGGTAAAAAATTACCAGGCCGTATGGGTGGCGCTAAAGTTACAGTTCAGCGTTTAAGCGTTGTACGTGTTGATGCAGACCGTAACCTTATTTTAATCAAAGGTGCTATTCCTGGTGCTAAAAATAGCTTTGTTGTAATTAAAGATACAGTTAAACCTAAGAAATAATAATTGGAAGGAGGATATGCTATATTATGCCTAAAGTAGCAGTTTATACAGTTGCCGGCCAGCAGATCGGTGATATCGAATTAAATGAAAGCGTATTTGGCGTTGAAGTTAACGAAGGTCTTGTTCATCAAGCAGTTGTAATGCAGTTGGCAGCTCAGCGTTTAGGAACGCATGCAACAAAAACTAGAGGTTTAGTACGCGGTGGCGGTCGTAAACCTTGGAAACAAAAAGGTACAGGTCGTGCTCGTAGCGGAAGCACCCGTTCCCCACTTTGGGTAGGCGGTGGTACAGTTTTTGGTCCATCTCCTCGTTCCTATGCATTTAGAATGCCTCGTAAACAGCGTCGTTTAGCAATTAAATGCGCTTTAACAGATAAAGTAAACAATGGTGATTTCATTGTATTAGAAAGCTTAGATTTCGCAGCTCCTAAAACAAAAGAAGTTGTAAAAATGATGAGCGATTTCAACGTTGCAGAGAAAGCTCTTATCGTTACTGCTGATGTAGTAGAAAACGTAGAGAAATCTTCTCGCAATATCCCTGGTGTAAAAGCTATCAGTTCTTGCGGATTAAATGTATATGATATCTTAAATCATAACAAACTCTTCATTACTAAAGATGCTATTACACGTATTGAGGAGGTATTAGCATAATGGAAGCTAGAGATATCATTATCAGACCGCTTGTTACAGAAATGACAACTGAATTGATGGAAGAAGGCAAATACGTATTTGTAGTTGCTAAAGAAGCTAACAAAATTGAAATTGCCAAAGCAGTATCTACTATCTTCAACGTAAAAGTTGAATCCGTAAATACAGTTAACGTTCTTGGTAAAGTAAAACGTATGGGCCGTAATCTTGGCAAACGTTCTGACTATAAAAAAGCAATCGTAAAACTTGCAGCTGGAGAAACTATCGAGTTCTTCCAAGCTTAAGTAAAAAATAAAAAGGAGGTTAATTAAGTGGCAGTAAAGAGTTTTAAACCTTATTCTGCAGGTAGAAGATTTATGACTGTTTCTTCTTTCGAAGAAATTACAGCAAAAAAACCTGAGAAATCCTTGGTTGAAAGTCTTAAAAAGAACGGTGGTCGTAACTTCCAGGGCCGTTTAACAGTAAGACATCAAGGCGGCGGACACAAACGTTTATATCGTGTAATCGATTTCAAACGTAATAAAGATGGTGTTCCAGCACGCGTTGCTACTATAGAATATGATCCAAACCGTAGCGCTCGTATCGCACTTCTTAACTATTTCGATGGTGAGAAACGTTACATCTTAGCTCCAGATGGATTAAAAGTTGGTGACCAGATTGTATCCGGTCCAGAAGCAGATATTAAAGTAGGTAATGCATTACCACTTGCTAATATTCCACTTGGTACATTAGTACACAACATTGAAATGAAAATCGGTAAAGGCGGTCAGATGGTTCGTTCCGCTGGTGCAGCTGCTCAGCTTATGGCTAAAGAAGGCAACTATGCTCTCTTACGTATGCCATCTGGTGAAATCCGTAAAATCCATATCAATTGCCGTGCAACAATCGGTCAGATTGGTAACTTAGAACATGAAAACCTCACAATTGGTAAAGCAGGTCGTAACCGTTGGTTAGGCGTTCGTCCTGAAAACCGTGGTGTTGCGATGAACCCTAATGACCATCCACATGGTGGTGGGGAAGGCCGTAGCCCAGTTGGACGCAAACATCCTGTTACTAAATGGGGTAAATGTGCTATGGGTGCTAAAACTCGCCGTAAAAAAGCATCTGATAAACTCATCGTTAAACGTCGTGCAAAACGTCGTAAATAATAAATTTATGAATAAGGTAGCTTAATTGATTACCTTATTCTAAAATGAAAGGAGGACATATTTTGTCAAGATCAGTAAAAAAAGGACCTTACGTTGCAGAAAGCCTTGAAAAGAAAATTGATGCTTTAAATGCAGTTAATGACAAAAAAGTTGTTAAAACTTGGTCCCGCAGTTCGACAATCCTTCCTACATTTGTAGGCCATACAATTGCAGTTCATGATGGTCGCAAACATGTACCTGTATATGTTACAGAAGACATGGTTGGTCATAAACTTGGTGAATTTGCACCAACAAGAACTTACAAAGGCCATGCTGGCGAAGAAAGACGTACATCTTTAAGATAATTGTTGAAAGGAGGAACAACTGTGGAAGCTAAAGCAGTAGCAAAATATATCCGTATTTCTCCGCGTAAAGTACGTATTGTTATGAATCTTATTCGTGGCAAAAACGTAGCTGACGCGTTTGCAATATTGAAATTCACACCTAAAGCAGGTGCTGATGTAATTAATAAAGTTTTAAAATCAGCAGTAGCAAATGCTGAAAATAATTTTGATATGAATCCTGATAACCTCTATGTGGCTACAGCATTCGTTGATCAGGGACCTACACTTAAACGTATTCACCCACGTTCCCGTGGACAGGCATTCAAAATCTTAAAACGTACATCTCATGTTACGATCGTAGTTAAAGAAAAATAATTAGAAGGAGGGAATAGATTTGGGACAAAAAGTTAATCCACATGGTATGCGCCTTGGTATCGTAAAAACTTGGGATGCGAAGTGGTATGCTGGTAAAGATTTCGCTGCTAACTTACACGAAGATATTAAAATTCGTAGCTTCTTAAAAGAAACTTTAAAAGTTGCTGGCGTATCTAAAATTGAAACAGAACGTTCTAAAAATCGTCTCAGATTAACTATTCATACTGCTAAACCTGGTATGGTTATCGGCCGTGGTGGTTCTGGTATTGAACAGCTTAAAAAAGGCCTTAAAAAATACACTGATAAACACGTAGATATTAATATCGCAGAAATTAAACAGCCAGATATGGATGCTACACTCGTAGCTGAAAATATCGCTTCTCAGCTCGAACGTCGTGTTGCTTTCCGTCGTGCAATGAAACAGGCTGTTAGCCGTACAATTCGTATGGGTGCAAAAGGTATTAAAGTAACAGTAGGTGGCCGTCTCGGCGGTGCTGAAATTGCTCGTAGTGAATCTTACCGTGAAGGTAGTATTCCACTTCATACTTTACGTGCTGATATTGATTATGGTACAGCTGAAGCACATACAACTTATGGCCGTCTTGGCGTAAAAGTATGGATCTTCAAAGGTGAAGTTCTTCCTGAAAAGAAACTTGCTGCACAAGCAGAAGCTGTTGAAGGGAGCGAAGATTAATGTTAATACCTAAAAGAGTAAAATACCGTAAACAGTTCCGTGGTACTATGAAAGGTAAAGCTCATAAAGGTAATACTGTAGTACATGGTGAATTCGGTTTACAAGCTCTCGAACCTGCATGGATTACAAACCGTCAGATCGAAGCAGCTCGTATTGCGATGACTCGTTATATTAAACGTGGTGGTCAGGTTTGGATTAAAATCTTCCCTGATAAACCAGTAACTGCAAAACCTGCTGAAACTCGTATGGGTAGCGGTAAAGGTTCACCTGAATACTGGGTAGCAGTAGTTAAACCAGGTCGTATTATGTTTGAAATGGGCGGCGTTAGCGAAGAAGTTGCTAAAGAAGCTATGCGTCTTGCAAGCCATAAACTCCCAATCAAAACAAAATTTGTTAAGCGTGAAGTGCAAGGGGAGGGTGAAGTAAATGAAGGTTAATGAAATACGTGAAATGAGTGCTGGCGAACTTAACCAGAAACTTGCTTCGCTTAAAGAAGAATTATTCAACCTCAGATTCCAGCTTGCTACAGGTCAGCTTGAAAACCCTATGCGTATCAAAGAAGTAAAGAAAACTATTGCTCGTATTAAAACTATTCAACGCGAACAAGAATTAAAAGCTTAATAGTTAAGATTAGACTAATAGATAATAAATGATATGCAGAAGGAAGGAGGTTCTTTTAATGAGCGAAATTAGAAATGAACGCAAGACTAAAGTTGGTAAAGTTGTAAGCGACAAAATGGAAAAAACTATTGTTGTTGCTGTAGTTGATACTGAAAGTCATCCACTCTATAAAAAATCAGTTAAGAAAACTGTTAAATTTAAAGCACATGATGAAAACAACGAAGCTCACGTAGGAGATACAGTTTCTATTATGGAAACTCGTCCTTTATCTAAAGATAAACGTTGGAGACTCGTTGAAATTCTTGAAAGAGCAAAATAATTTGTTACTTGATATAGAATTTTAGAAGGAGGTAAAGCAATGATTCAGCAACAAACAATGTTGAATGTTGGTGATAACACTGGTGCAAAAGAAATTATGTGTATCCGTGTAATGGGCGGTTCTTATCGTAAATATGCCAACATTGGTGATATAATCGTAGCTGCAGTTAAATCTGCTTCACCTGGTGGAATGGTTAAAAAAGGTGACGTTGTTAAAGCTGTAGTAGTACGTTCTAAAAAGGGTTTACGTCGTGTTGACGGTTCTTATATCCGCTTTGATGAAAACGCTGCTGTTATTATTAAAGATGATAAAACTCCACGCGGAACTCGTATTTTTGGCCCGGTAGCCAGAGAATTACGTGACAAAGATTTCATGAAAATCGTTTCACTGGCACCAGAAGTAATTTAATAAATAGACAGGAGGTGCCAAGATTTGTCACAGGCTAAATTGCATGTAAAAAAAGGTGATACAGTTTTAGTATTATCCGGTAAAGATAAAGGTAAACAAGGTAAAATCCTTCAGGCTATGCCTGCTAAAGATAAAGTTGTAGTTGAAGGCGTTAACAAAATTAAACGTCACACTAAACCTAATCAGAAAGCTCCAAACGGCGGTATCATTGAAAAAGAAGCTCCTATGTTTGCTTCTAAAGTTATGGTAGTTTGCCCAGCTTGTTCTAAAGCAACTCGTGTTGCGAAAAGAGAAATTGATGGTAAAATGGTTCGTGTATGCAAAAAATGCGGTGAAGCATTAGACCAAGCAAAATAATTGAGGAAGGAGGATATCTTGGTGGATAGATTACAAGAAAAATATATCAATGAAGTTGTTCCTGCTATGACTGAAAAATTCGGTTATAAAAATGTAATGCAACTTCCTAAGATTGAAAAAGTTATCATTAGTATGGGTGTTGGTGAAGCTGCTCACAACTCTAAAGCATTAGATTCTGCTGTAGCTGACCTCACTATTATCGCTGGTCAGAAACCTGTTTTGACTCGTGCGAAAAAATCTCTTGCTGCATGGAAATTACGTGCAGGAATGCCTATTGGCGCTAAAGTTACTCTTCGTGGAACTCGTATGTATCAGTTCCTTGATAAATTTATGAATATCGCTTTGCCTCGAGTTCGTGACTTCCGTGGCGTAAGCCCTAAAGCTTTTGATGGTCGCGGAAACTATTCAGTTGGTCTTAAAGAACAATTGATTTTCCCTGAAATCGAATATGATAAAATCGAAAAAATTCATGGTATGAATATTATTATTGTTACTACGGCAAAGACTGATGAAGAAGCTAGAGCTCTTCTTAAATTAATGGGTATGCCGTTTAGTGCTTAATTCTTAAGAGGAGGTATACTGATCTATGGCCAGAAAGGCAATGGTCCAGAAATGGAGTCAAGAACCTAAATTTAAGGTTCGTAAATATAACAGATGCAAAATCTGTGGTCGTCCACATGGTTATATGCGTAAATTTGAAATGTGCCGTATTTGTTTTAGAGAACAAAGCTACAAAGGCGCAATCCCTGGCGTAACAAAAGCTAGTTGGTAAGGTTGAAAGAAAGGAGGATATCGATTTATGGGAATGACTGATCCTATTGCAGATATGTTAACTCGTTTGCGTAATGCAAACTCCGTACTTCATGATAAAGTTGAAATTCCTGGTTCTAAAATTAAACAGGCTATTGCAGAAGTTCTTAAAGAAGAAGGTTTCATTAAAGACTTCTCCTTCGCAGAAGATAACAAACAAGGTGTTATCACAATTAACTTGAAATATGGTCCAAACCGTGAACAAGTAATCACTGGTATTAAACGTATTTCTAAACCTGGTCTTCGTGCTTATGCTAAGAAAGATCAATTACCTCGCGTACTTGGTGGTCTTGGTATTGCTATCATCTCTACTTCTAAAGGTATTATGAGTGATAAACAAGCACGTCGTGAAGGTGTTGGCGGCGAAGTTTTAGCTTACGTATGGTAAAATTAGTTTTAGACTAGGAGGTGTACAGATGTCAAGAATTGGTAGAGAACCGATTACAATCCCTGCTGGGGTTACTGTAACAGTTGATGAACATAATCACGTAGCGGTTAAAGGTCCTAAAGGAGAAATTAGCCGTGACTGTCATAAAGATATGAAAATTACAGTAGGTGAAGGCGTTGTAACAGTAGAACGTCCATCCGAAGATAAAATGCATAGATCTTTACATGGTCTTACTCGTACTCTTATCAACAATATGGTTGTAGGTGTAACACAAGGCTTTGTAAGAAATCTTGAAATTAATGGTGTAGGTTATAGAGCTGCACAGGCTGGTAAAAACCTTAACTTATCTTTAGGTTTTTCCCATCCAGTAGTTGTTGAACCTCCTGTTGGAATCAAATTAGAAGCTCCTGCTCCTAACAAGATTGTTGTATCTGGTATCGATAAAGAAGCAGTTGGCGCTATGGCAGCTAAAATTCGTTCTTACAGAGAACCTGAACCTTACAAAGGAAAAGGTATTAAGTACGAAGGCGAACATATCCGTCGTAAAGCTGGTAAAACTGGTTCTAAGAAATAATAATCTTTAGTTAGAAATAGAAAGGAGAGGCTGGTTTTGTTTAATAAACAGGATAAAAATAAAGCTCGTCAGAAACGTCATTTAAGAGTTCGTAATCATATTTCTGGCACAGCTGAAAGACCTCGTTTAAACGTATTCCGTAGCTTAAGCAATATTTATGCTCAAGTTATTGATGATGTTAATGGTGTTACATTAGTATCCGCAAGCTCCAAAGATAAAGATTTCAACGCTTACGGCGGTAACATCGAAGCAGCTAAAGCTGTAGGTGCGGCTTTAGCAAAACGTGCTCTTGAAAAAGGCATTACTGAAGTTGTATTTGACCGCGGTGGCTATGTATATCATGGTCGTGTAGCAGCTTTAGCAGATGCAGCTCGTGAAGCTGGTCTAAAATTCTAATATTGGAACAGGAGGTAAATTAATGGCCAAGATTGACGCTAACGCACTTGAATTAGAAGAAAAAGTTGTGTATATTAATCGCGTTGCTAAGGTTGTAAAAGGTGGCCGTCGCTTTTCTTTCAGCGCTCTTGTTGTAGTAGGCGATAAAAACGGTCATGTTGGTGCAGGTCTCGGTAAAGCTAGCGAAGTACCTGAAGCAATTAGAAAAGGCATTGAAGATGCTAAAAAGAATCTTGTAGAAGTTTCTTTAGTAGATAAAACTATTCCACACGAAAGCCTCGGTGTATTCGGTGCAGGTCGTGTGCTCTTAAAACCAGCTGCAAAAGGTACTGGTGTTATCGCAGGTGGTCCAGCTCGTGCAGTCTTAGAACTTGCAGGTGTTGGTAATATCTTAACAAAATCTCTTGGTTCTTCTAACCCTAATAACATGGTTCGTGCAACTATTAAAGGTTTAGAACAGCTTAAAAAAGCTGAGCTCGTAGCTGAACTTCGTGGAAAATCCGTTCAGGAACTTTTAGGTTAAGGAGGAAATATTTCAATGGCAAAAGTGAAAATTACCCTTACAAGAAGTCTGATCGGCAGACCTGAAACTCAGAGAAGAACAATTCAGGCTTTGGGATTACGTAAATTAAATTCTACAGTAGAACATGAAGATACAGCTACAATTAGAGGTATGATTCATAAAGTAGAACATCTTATTACAGTAGAAAAAATCGGCGAATAATTTAGAGGAGGTGTCCAGGTTATGAAATTACATGAATTATCACCAGCACCGGGCTCTAGAAAAGTTCGTATTCGTGTTGGTCGTGGTTTAGGTTCTGGTTTAGGTAAAACTTCCGGACGTGGTCATAAAGGTCAGAACGCTCGTTCTGGTGGCGGCGTACGTACAGGTTTTGAAGGTGGCCAGATGCCTTTATACCGTAGATTGCCAAAACGTGGCTTCAAAAATATTTTTGCAAAAGAATATGCTGAAGTAAACGTTTCTTCTTTAAATCGTTTTGAAGATGGCGCAACAGTAGATCCAGCAGCACTAGTAGAAGCAGGTATCCTTAAAAACGTTTGTGACGGTGTACGTATTCTTGGTAACGGCGAAATTACTAAGAAATTAACTGTTGTAGCAAACGGCTTCACAAAATCTGCTGAAGAAAAAATTACAGCAGCAGGTGGAAAAGTAGAGGTGATCTAAGTGCTTTCAGCTCTTAGCAATATCCTCAAAATCACCGAATTGCGACAGAAAATAGTATTTACACTAATTATGTTTGCAGTCTTCAGGCTCGGGACTCATATCCCGGTGCCTGGAGTAAATCCTTCAGTAATTGAACAGTTATTTAACAGCGGTAACTTGTTTGGCTTGTTGGATTTATTTTCCGGTGGTGCTTTAAGTAAATTTTCTCTCTTTGCTATGAGTATTACCCCATATATCAACGCGTCAATTATTATTCAATTGTTGACCGTAGTAGTACCTACTTTGGAACAGTGGTCTAAAGAAGGTGAAGAGGGACATAAAAAGATAACCAAGACGACCCGTTATTTGACTGTTGTCTTGGCATTTTTACAAGCTATAGGTATGTCTATTGGTCTTAAACAGGCCATAATTAATCCTAGTATTACATCAATTCTTATTATTGCAATTACCCTAACAGCAGGAACAGTGTTCCTCATGTGGATTGGTGAGCAGATAACTGCACATGGTGTGGGAAATGGTATATCGCTTATTATTTTCGCAGGTATCGTTGCAGCACTTCCACAAAATTTGGGTACTATATATAATTACTTGCAAGCAGGCACAATAAGCTATTTTAATGTGTTATTCTTTGCAATAATCGCCCTTGCTATGATTGTTTTTGTTATTGCCATTCAGCAAGGACAACGTAGAGTTCCGGTGTCCTACGCAAAACGAGTTGTAGGTCGTAAAACTTACGGTGGCCAATCTACGCATATACCGCTTAAAGTAAATCAGGCCGGCGTTATACCAATCATCTTTGCATCATCAGTATTGATGTTCCCAGCCACTTTAGCTCAGTTTGTACAAACTCCTTGGATTAAAACAATTGCTGATTATTTCCAATGGGGAACACCTTTTCAAAGTGCTGTATATGCATTATTGATTTTATTTTTTACGTATTTTTACACTGCGGTTACATTTAAAATTCCGGATCTCGCTGATAATTTGAAAAAATACGGTGGTTTTATTCCTGGAATTCGTCCAGGTCAGGCAACTGCAGATTATTTAGACCGTATTATGACACGTATTACATTAGCGGGTGCATTTTTCCTTGCATTCATTGCAATTTTACCAACAATGATAGCTGGTGCTACTCATATTGAAGGAATTCATTTTGGTGGTACAGCATTATTAATCGTAGTTGGGGTTGCTCTTGATACGATGAAACAAATTGAATCAATGGTCGTAATGCGCCATTATGAAGGTTTTATGAAGTAAGGAGGATTTTTATGCACATCCTTTTAATGGGCCCTCCTGGTGCTGGTAAAGGTACACAGGCAGCTAGGCTAGTAGAAGAATTTAAAATTCCTCATATCTCCACTGGGGATATGTTTCGTGCAGCAGTAAAAGAAGGTACTGAACTTGGAAAACAAGCAAAAGCTTGCATGGATGCTGGACAATTAGTTCCAGATGAAGTTACAATTGGTATTGTAAAAGAACGTTTAGCTAAAGCTGACTGCGAAAAAGGATTTATTTTGGATGGTTTTCCTCGTACAGTAGAACAAGCTGTGGCTTTGGATAAAATTTTAAGTGAATTAGGTTTAAAACTTAACTGTGCTTTGAACGTTGCTGTTCCAGCAAGTGAATTAATCAGAAGAGCAGTTGGTCGTCGTATTTGTAAAAAATGCGGTGCTACTTATCATGTAGAATTTAAGCCATCTAAGAAAGACGGAATTTGTGACGTGTGCGGCGGTGACCTTTATCAAAGAGCTGACGACAGCGAAGCAACAATGAAAAATCGTCTTTCTGTTTATGAAGAACAGACAAAGCCTCTTATTTCTTATTATGAAAAAGAAGAACTTTACAAAGAAGTTGACGGAAGTCAGTCAATGGATAAAGTATTCCAAGACATTGTTGCAATTTTGCGCAGTTAATTGATAATATAATACGGTAATATATCTGTTGTAAAAAAAAGTGTGAAAAAAATCGCTGATAATGATATATTTAAACGCTGTAATATGTTATAATTAATATTCGGGCAGTAAACAGGAATGTTTTTCTGTGGCAGATAACAATAATGTTGGGCATGGCATTGCTGTAAAAACGGATTACTGACAGGTTTGGGCATATCATGGGCATGATAATTCAAACCTCAAAGAGTTTTCGGCCCAACTTAAGCTTTAATTGAAGGAGAATTTCATGTCTAAGCAAGATGTAATTGAAGTTGAAGGTAAAGTATTAGAAGCTTTGCCTAATGCAATGTTTAAAGTGGAGTTAGAAAACGGACATGTTGTTCTAGCTCATGTTTCTGGGAAAATTCGCATGAATTTTATCCGCATCCTGCCAGGTGATAAAGTTACTATTGAACTTACGCCTTATGATTTGACCAGAGGCCGAATCACTTACCGTTTTAAATAAGACCTATTGGGAAATAGGCATTATAGCAATGTAGAAGGAGGTACATGCAGTGAAAGTTAGACCATCAGTAAAACCTATTTGTGAAAAATGTAAAGTTATTAAACGCAAAGGTCATGTAATGGTTATTTGCGAAAATCCTAAACATAAACAAAAACAAGGATAAGGAGGTGCTCATTGTATGGCACGTATTGCCGGTGTAGATTTACCACGCGATAAACGAGTTGAAATTGCTTTAACATATATTTTTGGTATTGGTCTTAAAACTTCTCAGGATATCTTAGCTGCTACTGGTATTAATCCAGATACTAGAGCTCGTGATCTCACTGAAGATGAAGTTGCTAAGTTACGTGAATATATCGACAAAAATCATCTTGTAGAAGGTGACCTTCGTCGTGAAATTTCTTTAAATATTAAACGTTTAGTTGAAATTGGCTGCTATCGCGGTAGACGCCATCGTTTAGGCTTACCTGTACGCGGTCAGAACACTAAAAACAACGCACGCACTCGTAAAGGTCCTAAAAAGACTGTAATGGGTAAAAAAGGCTAAGAAGAAGGAGGTTTAATAAGTGGCAGCAAATAAATCATCTCGTCCAAAGAGAAAAGATCGTAAAAATGTCGAATACGGTGTGGCTCACATTCGTTCGACTTTCAATAATACAATTGTTACTATCACTGATAAAAATGGTAATGCTTTATCCTGGGCTAGTGCTGGCGGACTTGGCTTCAGAGGCTCTAGAAAAAGCACTCCATTTGCAGCTCAAATGGCAGCAGAAGTTGCAGCAAAAGCAGCAATGGAACATGGTTTAAAACAGGTTGAAGTATATGTAAAAGGTCCTGGTGCAGGTCGTGAAGCTGCAATCAGATCTTTACAGGCAACTGGTCTTGAAGTTAACATGATTAAAGATGTTACTCCAATTCCACATAATGGTTGTCGCCCACCTAAACGTAGAAGAGTATAATTAGGAGGTTGAAGTAGAAATATGGCTATTGACAGAGTTCCTTCTCTGAAAAGATGTCGCGCTCTCGGCTTAGAAACAGCTGTAGTTGGTCTTGCAAAAAGCTCCAAAAGACAGCCTAAACGTTCTGGTCGTAAAGTAAGCGAATACGGAATGCAGTTAAAAGAAAAACAAAAAGCTAAATTTATATATGGTGTATTAGAAAAACAGTTTAGAGCTTATTATGATAAAGCTAAAACTATGCCAGGCGTAACAGGTGAAAACTTACTTGGTCTTCTCGAACGTAGAATTGACAACGTTGTTTTCCGTTTAGGTCTTGCATCCACTCGTCGTCAGGCTCGTCAGCTCGTTTCCCATGGTCACATCACTGTTAATGGTAAACGTCTTGACATTCCTTCCGCTTTAATTAAAGTTGGCGATGTAATCGGTGTTAAAGAAAAAAGCCGTGGTACTGCATTATTCAAAGAAATTGCAGAAAGCAAAAATGCTTTAAACGTACCAGCTTGGCTTACTGCTGATATCCAGAATCTTAGCGGTTCTGTTACAAGATTCCCTAACCGCGACGAAATTGATATTCCAGTTGATGAACAGGCGATTGTCGAATTGTACTCCAGATAATATGTCTGTGTTTTATAGCGCATAGAATAGGAGGTTGTTTCAGATGATCGAAATCGAAAAACCAAAGATTGAGATTGTGGAAATAAGTGAAGACAACCGTTATGGTAAATTTGTCTGTGAACCATTGGAACGCGGATATGGTACTACTCTTGGCAACAGCTTACGTCGTATTTTGTTGTCTTCTTTAGAGGGTGCGGCTATAACATCTATCAAAATTGATGGTGTTCTTCATGAATTTTCTACTATTCCTGGGGTTCGTGATGATGTAACAAACATTATCTTAAACTTAAAAGAATTATGCTTAAAAATGCATGATGAAGAACCTCATACCATTCGTATAGATGTTACTGGTGAAAAAGAAGTAACAGCAGCAGACATTATTGTTGATTCTGATATTGAGATTCTCAATAAAGATTTGCATATTGCTACTGTTGATGAAACTGGTTCTTTGAAAATGGAAATGGTAGTTGAACGTGGAAGAGGATATACACCTGCTGATAAAAATAAAAAACCAGATCAGGTTATTGGTATTATCCCTATCGATTCCATCTTCTCTCCTATTCAAAGAGTTAACTACACAGTAACAGATACTCGTGTTGGTAATGTTACCGACTATGATAAACTTACATTAGAAGTATGGACTGATGGTTCTATAAAACCAGAAGAAGCAGTAAGTAAATCAGCTAGTATTTTGATTACTCACTTGCGTCTATTCCAGAATATGGGTGGTTCTGTAGAAGATATTCCTGCTGATGAAGGAATTTTCAATACACCAGAAGAAGATAATACTTCTAAAGTTATGGAAATGACAATCGAGGATCTTGATTTATCTGTACGTTCTTACAACTGCTTGAAGAGAGCTGAAATCAACACTGTTGCAGATTTAATGCAAAAAAGTGAAGATGATATGATTAAAGTTAGAAACCTTGGTCGTAAATCTCTTGAAGAAGTTAAGAAAAAATTACAGGAATTAGGATTAACACTCGCTGAAAAAGAATAACAGGAAAGGACAGGCTGCTAATGGGCTACAGTAAATTAGGACGCAACTCCAGTGCACGTAAAGCTTTATTCCGTAGTGTGCTAGTTTCCCTTTTTAAACATGAACGCATTGAAACTACTGAAGCTAAGGCTAAAGAAATCAGCGGTCTTGCTGAAAAACTCATTACCCTTGCAAAACGCGATGACTTAAGTGCTCGCCGTCAGGTTATTGCTGAACTTGTTGATAAAGAAGTTGCAAAAAAATTATTCGATGAAATTGCACCTAAATATAATGACCGCAATGGTGGTTATACTCGTATTCTTAAATTAGGCGTACGTCGTGGTGACGCTGCTCCAATGGCTCTTTTAGAGTTAGTAAAATAATTTAGAATTAGTAATTCATTGAATTATTGATATGTGAGGCGGTCAAATGGACCGCCTTCGCCTTATCAATTAAGTTAAAAATTTAATTAATAGATTTTTGGTTTACTTGATAAGGTGATTGTGTTAACAATTTAAAATGGGTATAATAAGAACTGTAATTTTGATTGCAGTTCTTATTTTTTTATATAGATTTATAGGTGATGATATTGAGTTTTATAGAAGTGAAAAATCTCACACATATTTTTAGGGAAAATGATGAGAAAAAAACAGAAAAAATAGCGTTAGATAATATTAATTTAAAGATAGATAAAGGTGAATTTATAGCTATTATTGGCGTTAATGGTTCAGGCAAGTCAACACTAGCAAAGCATTTCAATGGCTTATTATTGCCAAGTGAAGGCGAATGTATTGTTGATGGCATGAAAGTTGATGATAGTGAGGATATTTGGAAAGTACGTCAAAAAGTAAGTATGGTATTTCAAAATCCTGATAATCAAATAATCGCTACTGTAGTAGAAGATGATATTGCTTTTGGCCCTGAAAATATGGGTCTTGAGCGTGAAAAAATAAAAGATAGAATAGAATTTGCTTTAAAATCTTTGCATATTGAGCATTTGCGCAAAATGCCACCGCATTTGTTATCAGGTGGGCAAAAACAATTGACTGCTATTGCTGGGGCCATAGCGATGCGTACTCAATGTATAGTTTTAGACGAACCGACAGCAATGCTTGACCCACAGGGTAGAAATGCTGTAATGAAAGCTTTGAAGGAATTACATGAAAAATATAATATAACTATTATTATAATTACACATTTCATGGAGGAAGCTGTGCAGGCAGATAGAATTATTGTCATGAATGATGGCAAGATAATACAAGATGGTATGCCAAAAGATATTTTTAAACAAAAGGAAAATTTAAAGAAAATAGGTCTTAGTGTACCTTTAGCTGTAGATATTGTAGATGCTTTGCAGAAAAAAGGTTTGAAATTAGCTAATGTTTTTGACAATGAAAATTTAGCTAAAGAATTACAACAATTAATATGTAAATAATATTAAATAGATTTTAAAGTGGTGAGAAGATGCCAATAGAGGTAAAAAATATAAGTCATATTTATATGGAAAATACGCCATATGAAAAAAAAGCATTAAATAATGTCAGTTTAACAATAAATGAAGGTGAATTTGTAGCTATTGCAGGTCATACAGGTTCAGGAAAATCCACACTTATGCAACATTTTAATGGTTTATTAAATCCTACTAGAGGTGAAGTTTTTATTGATGGTATTGACATTAATAAAAAGAAGGATAAAAAGACTTTACATGCCAGACGTAGTGTGGGTATGGTGTTTCAATATCCAGAACAACAATTATTTGAGGAAAGTATTTTTGCAGATATTGCTTTTGGCCCTAGAAATTTTGGTTGTAGTGAAGATGAAGTAAAGCAAAGAGTCAAAGAAGCAATGGATTTTGTAGAATTAGATTATGAGGAGTATAAAGATAAATCTCCTTTTTTATTGAGTGGCGGTCAAATGAGACGTGTGGCAATAGCTGGAATAATAGCATTAAAGCCTAAATATCTAGTTTTAGATGAGCCGACAGCAGGTCTTGACCCTAGACTTAAACAGAATTTATTACAAAAGGTGAAAAAATTACATCAAAAAGAAAAGATGACGATTATTATGGTATCGCATAATATGGACGATATAGCACTTTTGGCAGATAAGGTAGCTATTATGAGACAGGGAAAATTAATAATATATGGCGAGCCACGCGAAGTTTTTACACATAAAGATGTAATTGAACAAGCAGGCTTATTAGAGCCAGAAGTGATGCAATTATTGCGAAAAATAAAAGAATATGGTTTAGATGTGGATATAAATGCTTTAAATAAACAAGAAGTTTTAAATAATATTTTAGTAGCTTTGAGAAAGAGAGGGATAAAATGTTAACTGATATAAAAATTGGTCAATTTTTCCCAGCGAATTCTTTATTGCATAAATTAGATGCTAGATTGAAAATCGTAAGTTTATTTATTTTAATCGTGGGGATTTTTGTTTTTGATAGCCAATTAGACTATATTATATGGTGCGTGTTAATTGGCTCTTTGATGTATATGTCAAAAATTCCCTTAAAAATGTTTTTTATATCCATAAAGCCAATTATCTGGATTATTTTATTTACTTTTATTTTGCATTTATTTACGACACAAGGAAAAGTTATTTTTGAAGTTTGGAAACTTAGTATTACATGGGAAGGTTTGGCAAATGGTAGCTTTGTCTGTCTTAGATTGTTATTATTGATGTTTGGAGCATCTTTATTGACATTTACAACGCCACCACTTGTATTATCTGATGCTTTGGAAGATTTGATGAAACCATTAAAAAGATTTGGCGTGCCAGCTCATGAATTAGCTATGATGATGACGATAGCACTTCGTTTTATTCCTACTTTATTGGAAGAAACGGATAAAATTATAAAAGCTCAAAAATCTCGTGGGGCTGATTTTATGACAGGAAATATCTTAAAAAGAGTCAAAGCTTTTATGCCAATATTGATACCGTTATTTATCAGTGCTTTTCGTAGAGCAGATGATTTGGCTATGGCTATGGAAGCAAGATGTTATCATGGCGGAGTGGGTAGAACACGCTTGAAACAATTGAGTTTTACCTCTAGAGATTATATAGCAATGACTGCTTTTATAGGGATTTTGTTAATTTTGACAGTTATAAAAATAGTTTTTCCCCATATGGTATTATTTACTTTATAAAATTAAATATGTATAATCTAAAAGAACTAGTTTATTTTAAATGTATATAATAGACTAGTTCTTTTTTGAAGCGATAAAATAAAAAATTAAACGAGGATAGAAAATGAAATCTGAACATAAGGAAATGATGAAAGCTAGAAGACGTAATATAAAACTTACGCTTAGTTATGATGGGACAAATTATCATGGTTTTCAAAGACAGACTAAAGTTGTAGCTGTGCAAAATGTATTAGAGGGTGCATTATTTAAATTATTTGGTGATAGTATTGAGTTAGCGGCAGCAGGTAGAACAGATGCTGGTGTTCATGCTATAGGTCAAGTGGTGAATTTTTTTACTGATGGAACTATTCCTATTCAAAATGTAGTGCGTGCAGGAAATCGCTTGTTGCCAGATGATATAGTTTTATTAAAGGCAGAAGAAGCTGACCGTGATTTTAGTGCACTACATAGTGTAAAATCTAAGATTTATATTTATAAGGTTTTTGAAAATGAATTGGCAGACCCATTTATGAGTAGATTTTATTGGCATGTAAATAAAAAATTAAATTTAGAAGATATGCAAGAGGCTTTAAAATATATTGAAGGAGAGCATGATTTTTCTTCATTTCGTTCTGCTGGCGGAAATGATACAAGCCCTATTCGTGAAATCTATGAAGCTAGTTGTACAAAAGAAAATAATGTATATACTTTTAAATTTTGGGGCAGTGGATTTTTATATCATATGGTTAGAAATATCATGGGTTTGATGATAAATATTGGGCTTGGTAGAGTGGATAAACATGAAGTGCCAAAAATAATAGAGGCTAAAAATAGAGCTTTAGCAGGGAAGATGGCGCCAGCAAATGGCTTGTATTTGCAAAAAGTATATTATTGATAATATTTTGTTTAAGCTACGGATAATAAAAATGTAGAGGTATAAATGGTCATTTTAATTGCAGGTGCTAGTCATACAGGAAAGACTTTGTTTGCACAAAAATTATTAGAAAAATATAAATATCCTTATTTAAGTATAGATCATTTAAAGATGGGTTTAATTAGAAGTGGACAAACTAATTTAACAGTGGAAGATGATGAGCAATTGACTAAATATTTATGGTCAATTGTTGTAGAAATGATAAAAACTGTTATTGAAAATAAACAAAATTTAATTGTTGAAGGCTGTTATATTCCAGCAGATTGGATTGGGTATTTTAAACAAAGATATTTAGAAGAAATAAAATATTGTTGTTTAATTATGAGTGAAGAATATATAAAAAATAATTTTAGTACGATAAAACAAAAAGCGAATATCATTGAAAAGCGTTTAGATGATAGTTATTGTACAAAAGAATTGTTGATAAAAGAAAATAAACGTAATTTAGAGATATGTAAGCAATATAATTATAAATATATATTAATTGATGAAAAATATAATATAAGTGATATATATAAAAAGCAGTAGATTTGATGTGCACCCAAAATATTGGACATATTAATTAGGCTACTAATTGAAACTTAATTCTGTATTCTACAGGACTAAGTCCTTTTAGTTTTATCTTTATCCGTTTTGTATTATAATATTTTATATAAGATTTTAACTCTTTTATAAAATCTTCAACGGATTTGAATTTTTTTAAATAGAATAATTCGCTTTTTAGCAAACCAAAGAAATTTTCTATTACGGCATTATCTAAGCAATTGCCTTTTCGGCTCATGCTTTGGATAATGCCTTTTTCTTTTAATAACCTCTGATACCTCTTATTTTGATATTGCCATCCTTGGTCTGAATGTAGAATTATCCCTTTCGTTTCTTTTATCTTTCTTGTTGCATCTTCTACCATATCTAATACTTGCTTTAGTATTGGT
>ERZ835541.136-NODE-136-length-94243-cov-10.035854_pt1 | contig 94243 bp, 78 predicted proteins | sample MGYA00519945_ERZ835541 | MGnify/ENA primary metagenome ERZ835541 (study PRJEB31850, sample SAMEA3708780) | human gut metagenome | biome: human gut; feature: human-associated habitat; material: faeces | place: China | collected 2014 ...
TCTATAGACCCATGAATTTTTTCAAGAAATCAGCAGCCACGGGGCTACGGGGATTAGATAGTATTTCTTCACTAACTCTCAATTTACATCTCTAATGGAAGGTGAAGGAATCGCCGTCCTCCACGATGCAGATCATAGTCTTGCCGGTATTGAGGACGATCTCATCGCCATTGTCGTCGTAGTACCTCGTGGCACCGTAATCGGAGGTCTTCTCCCAATTCACGTGAATCCCACGGCCGTTCGTAAAGAACCAGCCATCTCTCGTGGTGTCGTGGCATTGGAATGCCAGGTAACCTTCGCCCAATTCTTCATAAAAGGTATTCTGTACCAGGATGTTTTTGAAAGTCAGCTGCTTGCCGGTCGATGCATCGATATGCGGTCCGTCCGTACTGCCGGACAGATGCTGGGAGCGATAATAGAGACCGTCATCCTCATTGAATTCAAAATAACATCGTGTCAGCGGGTAACACCCCGACATATCGATATAAGTGGCATCCTTGGCCTTGGAACCGTACTGCCCGAGCGTATTGGGTTCTGCCTTCGTGGCAAAACGGAAATGCTCTTCGTCGGACAGCCCACGATATTCCAGGCTGTAGCCTTTTTGGTCGATCACCCGCAGCAGGCCGGCCCCGGAGGCATAAGCATTGTGTGGCTTGTTGCGGTCCGTGGTGCGGAAAAAGGCTCCTTCATCCGTGCCGGAGGTACCGTCGATATCCTGCGTGTCCGGCTGTGCCAGCAATTCATTGATGAAAAAAGGTCCTCCGAAATGCACCAGGAACGCATCCCATTCAAATGCCCAGTAGGCATAATAATCACGCAGACTCCGGATGTTGCCGATCTTGTCCAGATCCTCCCAGCCTTCATAGACTGCCATCATACGCGTCATGCGGTTCTCAACATTTGCTTCATAAAGAATGGAAGCCTCGGACAGACTATATTGAGGGATCGCGGCAGCCTCATTGGGGATCATGACAGCAATAGGGCGCGTGGCAGCAACATCAGCATCCACCCATTCATTGGTGAGACGACTGCGCACCATTCCCTCGGCGGGTGCCACCGAATCATCCTCCACCACGATCGTCACAGGATCCGGAAGCTTGTCATCGGGATCCGTCGAAGAAGCAGGACTGTTGTCCGGCAGGATCGGACTGAAAATATTATCATTATTGTTCTGTGCGCCGCAGGCGGTCAGCAGCAGAGAAGCGGACAGCAGAAGCGCGGCGGCTCTGTGCCATGTCCGTTTTTTATTATTATGAGAAATCATGTAAAAGTCACCTCGACCATAATACGGTATTTATCAAAAACGTTACCGATCAAAAAAATCCATCAACCTTTTCCCTGATCAGATCACAAAAGTATAAATGATCACGCCGCAGAAAATACCTAACAGCGCACCCATGAGTACCTGCAGAGGAGTATGTCCCACGAATTCCTTCAGCTTGTCATGAGGGGAAATCTCGCTGCGGCCCATATCCTCGAAGATCTTCATCATATCATTCAGCACCTGCGCCTGGATACCGGTCTCGCGGCGGACTCCCATGGCATCGTACATCACGATGATCGCCAGGATCAGAGAGATGGCGAACTCGAAACTGCCGGCGCCGTATTCGTAGCATGTCGCAGTGACCAGTGCACATACGGTAGCGGAATGCGAACTGGGCATTCCACCGCTGCCCACCAGACGCTCCGCCACGAATTTTTTGGAAATGATCAGATGGATCAGAGTCTTCAGGATCTGTGCCACGAACCAGCCGCAGGCTGCAGTCAGAAAAATATGATTACTGAAAAATTCTTCAAAAAAAGTCATAAATAACCTCGTTTCTGCCACGCCCCGTTTGGAAGGACAGGCATATATAAATTCAGTATAATCCAAAAGAAGAAAAAAGTACAGTGCCTGGCTTGAAATGATGTGGGAAGAATGGCTTGAAATGATGTGGGAAGAAACGTATAATAGTGTCATGCGGAATCTTATAACCAAAGCCTAAGGAGACCAGTAATGAGCCTGTTGAGTGTGATAGTGCCCTGTTATAATGAAGAGGAAAGTGTAGCCCTGTTTTACCGGGAACTGACGAAGAATGATCCTTTTTTCAAGGAAAAAGAAATAGAACTGGAGCTGTTGTATATCGATGACGGTTCCAAAGACGGTACTGTGCGGGAAGTGAAAAAGCTGATCGAGCAGGATCCGCGCGTGCATATTATTTCCTTCTCCAGGAATTTCGGAAAAGAAGCCGCCATGTTCGCCGGACTGGAAAAGTCGCGGGGAGACTATGTGGTCATGATGGATGTGGATCTGCAGGATCCGCCTTCCCTGTTGCCGGAAATGTTCGAATATATCTGGCAGGGATATGATTCCGTGGCTACCCGCCGCGTTACGAGAAAAGGGGAGCCGCCGATCCGCAGCTTTTTCGCCAGAAGATTTTATCATCTGATGAAGAAGATATCCCAGACCGAGATGATGGACGGTGCCAGAGATTACCGCCTGATGACCAGACAGATGGTGGATGCTATCCTTTCCATGCGGGAGTATAACCGCTTTACCAAGGGAATCTTCGGCTGGGTCGGTTTCCGTACCAAATGGCTGGAATATGAAAACGTGGAACGTGCCAAGGGAGAGACCAAGTGGAACTTCTGGAAACTGCTGGTATATTCCATAGACGGGATCACTGCTTTTTCCACAGCACCGCTGCTGATCGCCTCTTTTGTCGGGATCCTGTTCTGCGTGATCGCTTTTCTGATGATCGTATTTATCATTGTGAGGAAGCTGATCTTCGGTGATCCGGTCTCCGGCTGGCCCTCCCTGGTGTGCATTATCCTGATGACCAGCGGCATCCAGTTCTTCTGTACCGGTATTCTCGGACAGTATCTGGCAAAAGCCTATATGGAAGTAAAACGCAGACCGATCTACCTGGTAAAGGAAGAAATCTAAGCATTTTGCTGTTACAAAACAGGGGGTAAATGTAACATTTTTGCTTTCTTAACTATATTTTAACGAGAAAATGTCTTTTCAAAAAACGACAGTTATGATATTATTTCTCTGTCAGTCACGGTAGGAGAGCAATACTCGACAAGTATAAAAGGGGGACTTGTTTTGGATATTGTAGCAGTAAAAGATTCTGAACTGGAGAGATATGTAACCAAAATCATGCTGGAGATAGGGGTGCCGGCGCATCTGAAGGGTTATCACTATTTACGTGATGCAATTATTTTGTCAGGAAAAGATATGGAAGTGGTAAGCAGCGTTACCAAACTTCTGTATCCTACGATCGCAAAACATTTCAAGACCACAGACCAGAAAGTGGAACGCGCCATCCGGAATGCCATTGAGGTATCCTGGACTCGGGGAAATGTGGAGACATTTGAGAAAATATTCGGATATTCAGCAGCCAGCGGAAGGAACAGACCGACGAACAGCGAGTATATCGCACGTATCGCAGACAACATCCGACTGGATTATAAGGCTATGTAACATATTGAATTTATTCTTTTTAAATTAGGAAAGTTAACGTTTCGATGCAGTATTCTTTCTTACACGCTGACAGGGCCGCATGCCGGAAGAGATTTACGGTATGCGGCTTTTTTATGCTTTTTCATGCGTGCCACGTAATATTTGTCAAGTCCCGATAAATATGGTAAGATGATAACGATTCAGAGCAATAGAGAGCCTGCCCGGATCCACGGAGCGGGCACCGGGAGAAAACATGACTTTTCGGATATCGGATTTACTGATCAGAGGCTGTCTGATCATCATCGGGCTGACGGAAGTCGCCCATTTGGCGGGCTGCCTGCTGGGGTGGTCTTTTTTGGCTGTAACGGAGCTGCTGCTGGCGGAGATCGCCGTAGCGGTGCTTGTATTGATCTTGTCCGGTCTGATCGCACATAAAAACAGCATCATCGGAAAACCGGCACCGGAGAACAGCAAAACGAGCGGAAGACAACAGATTTTGACAGTAGTACTTGTATTTTTCATTCTGCTGCAGGTGCTATGGATCCTTACGGGACGACGTGTGTGGACGGACGGCGATATGACGCTGGAGACCGTCAATACCTTCCTGAAGGAGAACAGCATCTATACGGTGGATCCCCTCACGGGGGAACCGTATACACAGGGCATGTCTTTCCGTCTGAAGCTGCTGTGCCTGCCTACTCTGTACGGAACCATCAGCCACTGGAGCGGTATGGCCCCTGAAACGGTAGTATACCGGCTGATTCCCTGCCTGACTTTATGTATGGGATACCTGGCTTACGGCAGGCTGGGTGCCGTGCTTTTTGATCATAATAGAGAAAAATGCAATATCTTCCTGATCATAGTGGGAATACTGTTCTGTGCGGGGACTTATATGCCCGGCGTGGACGGATTTGATATTTTCTACGGAGGTTTCCGGGGAGTGACGATCCGTGCGGCGGTGCTGCTTCCCTATCTGTTTTCATGCCTGTTCGAGAGAAAATATCTCGGTGCGGTGCTCTGTATCCTGGCGGAAGCCTGTATGGTCTGGACACTGTACGGCGCGGGAGTGTGCCTGCTCGTGACGGTGGCATGGGTGGCATTACGGTGGCTGTGGACAATGTGCAGCCGCAGCGATCATAAGAAAACACAGGCTGTGAAGACAGCACCGTGAGAGGAGGACGCAGAATGATGACACTTCTGAAGTCCGCCACGAACGGCTGGCTCGATTATACGCAGCAAGGAAAATATGCAGCATTGCTGCTGGCAGCTATCCTCTATCTGGGGTATTGCCTGTGGAAAAGCAAAGCAGCAAGGAACGGTGGGAAGCAGCCGCTGTTCTATTTATATGCGGTGCTGATCACGCTGGCCTGCATCTGCCCGGTGACAGTGGTAATCCTGATGAAATACCAGACCGCGTTTTATTCCTATGTATGGATCTGGACCGCAGTGCCCCAGACAGCACTGATCGCCTGGGCATGTACGGAGTTCCTGTATACCCTGTGGAGAGAAAAAAGTATCCGGAATGTGGCAGCTACATTGCTCCTGGCGGGAATTGTGATCCTGAGCGGGAATCCGGTATCGGACCGGACCGGTTCACAGCTGACACAGGTGGAGACACCCCGGGAGGTGCTTGGGCAGCTGTCGGAATATCACCTGGAAGAGAGCGGAGAGACGGAATATAGCCTATGGGCTCCGAAGGAGATCCTGGCGGCGGCCAGGGCATACAGTGCCGATATCCATCCCGTGTATGGGAGAAGCATCTGGGATGCCGCGCTGGGAAGCTATTCGTACGACACCTACGAGACATGGCAGGAGGACCTGTATCTGTGGATGAACCATCTGGAGGAGACCGGTGAGCCGGAGTATGTCCGCACGGAGGAAAATACCGGGGAGCGGACCATTGATTTCAGAACCTGCCTTGACAGTGCGGCAGCCGCAGGAGTAGACTACATTTTACTGCCGGGGGATCTGCCGGAGGATACCGTGGAAAAATTGCAGGAGACCCTGGGGACAGACACAGAGCGGAAGACCACAGCAGGATATTACCTGATAGAAATCAGATAGAAACCGGATAGAAACCGGATAAAAACCGGCTCAGAATTCGGATAAACAGAAGGATTACAATATGGAACAGGATTTGATCAGTATAGTGGTACCGGTATACCGGGCGGAAAACTATATCGAAGAGACACTTGACTGTGTGCGGACCCAGACCTATACGAACTGGGAGCTGCTGTTAATAGAAGACTGCGGGCCGGACCGCAGCAGACAGCTCATCGAAGAATATATCCGGCGGACCGGAGACCGGCGGATCCGGCTGCTGACCCATCCCACGAATCTGGGAGCCGCCAGGGCGCGGAACCTGGGAGTGAATGAGGCAAAGGGGCGTTACCTGGCTTATCTGGATGCGGACGATCTGTGGGTACCGGAGAAGCTGGAGCGGGAGCTTGCTTTTATGAAGGAGCAGAAGGCTGCTTTTGTGTTCACAGGATATGAATTCGCCGACGAGAACGGCATAGGAACGGGGAAAATAGTCCATGTACCGATGACCATAAATTATAAGGAAGCCTTGAAAAATACCACGATCTTCACCAGCACAGTAATGTTCGACATGGAACAGCTGTCAAAAGAAGAGCTGCAGATGCCGCAGATCAAGAGTGAGGATACCGCGTTATGGTGGAGAATACTGCGCGGGGGTACTGTAGCTTGTGGTTTGGATGAAAATTTGGTAAAATATCGGAGAGCGGGGAAATCCCTGTCTTCCAACAAGATAGAAGCTCTGCGCAGGATCTGGAATCTGTATCGTAAGGCAGAGGGAATGTCTGTGCCAAGTAGCGCCTGGCATTTCTGCTTCTGGGCAGTACGTGCGGTGAAGCGCAGGATATAGGAGGAGTTTGTGTTGAATACAAACGGTAATTATTATGTGAACAGATTGCGCAGGAGGGAATCCTTCAAGCGCTTGATCAATATAGGACTGTCGGCGATCTGCCTGTTCCTGGAAATTGCCCTGTTTGCCTACATGTGGCAGTTCCACTTCCAGTTCCAGCTGGTAGACCCGCTGCAGAAGATCTGGTACCGCGGCTTCCTGCTGGAGAACGGTATCTACAGCGTGATCCTGATCTTTTTCTCCGTGACCTACGGCGGAATGCGTCTGGGTTATATGAAAAATACGGAGATCATATTTTCCCAGGTGTTTGCAACACTGATGGCAGATGTATTGATCTATGCCGAGCTGTGTATGATGGCGCGTAGTGTGTTCCCGCCGGATATGTTCCTGCTCATGGTAGTGCTGCAGATCGTGGCAGTGATCATCTATGCCAATATTGCGAATAAAATCTATCGTACGGCGTTCCCGCCCAGAGAACTCCTGCTGATCCATGGGGATCGTCCCATCGCGGATATCTGTAAAAAGTTCGAAAGCCGTAAGGATAAATACAAGATCACGAAATGTGAACATATTAGAAAGGGCGCGGCAGAGCTCTGCAGGGAGATTCTGAGTGATTATCAGAACGGTGAGATCACCGCTGTCGTGATCTGGGATATTAATGAGAAGGATCGCAACACCATACTGAAATTCTGTTATGCGCAGTCGATCCGTGTGTATGTAATGCCGAAAATATCAGATGTTATTTTAGTAGGTTCCGAGGAATTACATGTATTTGATACGCCGATCCTGCTGACCAGAGAGTATTCCCTCAGCATGGAGCAGCGGTTCATCAAGCGCTCCATCGACGTGGTCTGCTCCCTGATCCTGTTGGTGATCACCTCTCCACTGATGCTCCTGACGGCACTGGCGATCAAGCTGTATGACGGCGGTCCGGTATTGTATAAGCAGGTGCGCTGTACCATCGGCCAGAGAGAGTTCTATATCATGAAGTTCCGCAGTATGCGCACCGATGCGGAGAAGGACGGCGTAGCCCGCCTGGCACAGAAAAATGACGACCGCATCACTCCGATCGGGAAAGTGATCCGCAAATGCCGTCTGGACGAGCTGCCCCAGCTGATCAATATCCTGCGGGGAGATATGTCCTTCATCGGCCCCAGACCGGAACGCCCGGAGATCATTGCCCAGTATACCGAAGTCATGCCGGAGTTTGCTTTCCGTATGAAGGTGAAGGCGGGACTGGCTGGATTCGCCCAGGTATACGGAAAATACAATACCTCTCCGTATGATAAATTGAAACTGGATTTAACATATATCGAAAATTATTCTGTATGGCTCGATCTGAAGCTGATGCTTCTGACACTGAAGGTACTGTTCTGGCCGGACAGCACCGAGGGTGTCGAGAGCGAACAGGTGACGGCTTTCAAGGCAGAGTATGATGGCCGTGCGGAAAAAGACGATAACTGATCTGAACGTATGGGAATATGACAATATGAAAATATGGGAGGAAGCCTCATGGAAGCAAGCTATGGTAAGGAACCCTTCGATCTGCGGCTGCTGCTCTTGCGGCTGGGCCGTAATCTATGGAAAATACTGGCGCTGACGATACTGGGTACAGTACTGTTCGGCGGCGGTTATTATGTCAAAAATGTGTTGCTGCAGCCCGATCCCGGGTATGCGGCTTCTTCCACTTATAAGGTAGAATATGTCGAGAACCCTAATGCGGCCGGTGCTTACTATATCAACGAAGCCACCTGGAACAGCCTGCTCCACACGGGAGAATTTCTGGATGGTGTGGAGACTCATCTGCAGGAAGCGGCAGAGCGCGGAGAGACCGGTGCTGCGGCAGTGCTGGAACAGGGCAGAGACCGCTGGATCGAAGCTTTGTCGGCTGCCCTGCCTTCCGATTTCAGTATTCCGATGACGAAGGCTACGACACAGGATCCAGGGGAGAGCATTGCGCTGGCCCATGCCACGGAAGAGACCATGTGCGGGGAGTTCGCAGAGAGTATGCCGGAGATCACGCGGATCAAAGTGCTGGATCATGGAGACCTCGCAGAGGCAGTGGTGCCGGATGTGCGTCCGGTACGGGCCGTGATCCTGGCGGCGGTGCTGTCCTTGTTTTTCGTAGTGGTGATCTTCCTGTTATGGGAGCTGTCCCGGGACAGCATCTGGCTCCCGACCACTCTCTGCAGACGGTATGGATTACACAGTCTGGGTACAGTGGAAAGTACGGGATTTGCGGAAAATGTGAAATATCTGCTGGAGAAAGCGGATGCCCATAAGATCGCCGTCTGCGGTGCCCTGCCGGAGGCAGATCCACAGGAGGCCGTGGACAGACTGCGCGAGCTGCAGTCCGCCGGTAGAGAGCAGACCAGCGGCAGAGTGCAGCCCATCGACAGAGAATGGATCGCAGTTCCCAGTCCGCTGTTATGCCCTGAGAGCGCAGAGACTCTGCGGGTGGCGGATGTGGTCCTGTTGGCAGTGCCGGCCGGAGCGACGGTGGGTAAACGCCTGGAGGCTGTGCTGGAATATCTGACCGCACAGGACTGTAAGGTGGACGGAGCCTTTTTATGGAATGCGGATGAGACCCTGATCCGAAGCTATTATTTTCTCCCGATGATTGGTTCCGATACAGCAGATAACGATATGAATACGAGAAATACAGAAATGGAACATACAAAGACTACCCAGGCAGAAGGAGAGCAGGCATGAAGGTAGAAGTACTGGCATCGGTAATGAACGCTTCTCTTCGTGAAACCGTACAACATATGAACCTGCAGTCCGATGCGGTGATCATCAACCAATGCGACAGACTCGGGCAGGAGGAAATGCAGATATCCCAGGAAAACGGAGAGGCACGAACCATCCGTTTCTATAGCTTCCCGGACCGGGGCATCGGCAGAAGCCGGAATGAAGCCATCCTTCGGGCGAGAGGGGACATCTGCCTTTTTTCGGATGCAGATATTGTGTATGAGGACGGATATGAAACGGCGATCCTGGCAGAATTTGAGAAAAATCCGCAGGCAGACATGATCCTTTTCCATATCGAAGTCGAGGAATCCCGACGCACCTACCACATCACGGAGCGGAAACGAGTGCACTGGTACAATTGTGGCCGCTATGGTGCAGTCAGCTTCGCCGTGCGGAAGGAGAGCCTGTTAGCCTCCGGAATCACGTATTCCCTGCTGTTTGGCGGCGGTGCGAAATACAGTAACGGCGAGGACAGCCTGTTCCTGGCGGAGTTCCTCCGGAAAGGCTATAAGGTCTATACCGCGCCCGTGACCATCGGCAGAGAGGAAGCGGGAGACTCCACCTGGTTCCATGGCTACAATGAGAAATTTTTCCATGACCGCGGTGTACTGTATCATTATCTGTACGGAAGGTTGGCAGGACCGCTGGCACTGCGCTTCCTATATGCACATCGGGGAACCTTATGCACTGACGTGTCCCTGAAGCAGGCAAAACAATGGATGCGCGACGGCATCCGCGAAGCAGGAAAGCGCGGCTTGGCCTGAACCGCGGCAGACACCGCAGGAGAATACGCCTGAACCGCGGCAGACATTGCAGGAGAATACGCACGAACCGCGGCGGACATCGCGAGAGAATACGCCGGAAATTGCGACAGACATCGTAGGCAGGAAGGGGGTCCCACATGGAAAAAAGTGCACTGGTATATATTGTATTAACACTCGTAACGGTGGGATTCGGCTTCTGCGTGCGCAACAGCGCCTATACGGCAGGATACCTGTCGGGCAGGCGGATGTCTGGAGCACCGGTGGGGTACGACCGTCAGCAGGCGAGGAACCTGGTGGCGGAGACCGCCGTATTCTGCCTCCTGGCGGGAGTCTCGGCCTGCCGTATTGCGGTGGGTGGTGACTACTGGGTCTATTGGCTGAAATTCCAACTGATCGACCAGGGACGCCATGTGTCCTATGAAAAAGGCTTCGTCGGGCTGGTGAAGCTGTTCCACTGGATCTTCGGTGAGGGCTCCTATCTGCCGATCTTCGGATTTTTTTCGCTGGTCACGGTGTTTTTCTTCCTGAAAGCACTGCATGATCAGGCAGACTGGTACGTAGTGTCCCTGTTTTTACTGCTGACCCAGGGCTTCTATTTTAACAGCATGAACTCCGTGCGGTATTATTTTGCACTGGCGCTGGCCATGTATGCGCAGAAATATGTACTGCGGGGCGAGTATGGCAAGTTCATCCTCTGGGTGCTGCTGGGATGTACGATCCATAAATCGGTGCTGCTGATCATTCCGGCCTATATCGCAGCAGATCTGTTGTCGCGGGTACGACTGAAAAAATGGCACTACGCGGTCGGAATCCTGCTGATCTTATCCCTGATCTTCGGACAGGGCTTTTATCGGAATCTTATTTTTAAGTTTTATCCCTATTATAAGGATTCCATGTTCGACAACGGCCAGTTGTCCTATGTGAATATCGGAAAATGCCTGGCGGTGCTGATCCTGTGCCTGATCTACTGGAAGGACAGTATCCGGGATGATCGCAGGAACCGTTACTATTTCTATCTGAACCTTGCGGGACTGGTGCTCTATACCTGTGGCTCTTTCATCCCGGAGGTATCCCGTGTGGCCTATTACCTGATCCAGTCCCAGATCTTTCTGATCCCGGGCGTGTTATGGAATGCGAAAAAGGGATGGTTCCGCAACCTGTGCATTGTCGGAGTCGTCGCGGCATATCTGCTGTATTTTGTAATGCTGTTACGTGGCATGTACGATGTGGAGATCAGATTGCTACCTTACCTGAATTGGATATTTAATTAAAAGAGGATTTGATTTATGAGAGTACTGTGGGTCTGCAATATCATGCTTCCGGTGATCGCCGAGGCATTGCATAGAGAAGCTTCCAATAAGGAAGGCTGGCTGTCCGGACTGCTGTCGCAGATCGTGGACCGGGAAGACACCGTCATGACGCTGGCAGTGGCGTTCCCGGTTCCCGCGGGGGAAGAGATCCCACAGAGTTTTGTAGTCCGGGTGCAAGGGGAACACCCTGCCTGTGTCGCGGAAGCCACTTCTGCTACGGAAGCTGCTTCTGCTCCGGAGGGGGGCGGTGGATATCTCGTCAGATGCTACGGCTTCCATGAGGATACCGTGCATCCGGACCGTTACCAGCCGGAGCTGGAAGAAGAGCTGCGTAAGATCACGGAAGATTATGACCCGGATGTGATCCACTGCTTTGGTACGGAATATCCCCATACGCTGGCGGTCTGCCGTGTCTATCCGCATCCGGAGAGGATCTTGTTGGGGATCCAGGGCATCTGCAGCCTCTGTGCGGAAGCCTATTTCGCCGATCTTCCGGAGCGCGTGACGCGCAAAGTGACCTTCCGGGATCTGGTAAAACGGGACAGCCTGCGCAGCCAGCAGGAGAAATTCGTCCGCAGAGGTGTGATGGAGAGAGAAGCCATCAGTCTGGCGGGAAATATCACCGGCAGGACGGCATGGGACCGGGAGGTGACCACCGGGTGGAATCCCGGAGCACAGTATTATCCTATGAATGAGACCCTGCGCGCTTCCTTCTATGAAGGCAGCTGGGCCCCGGAGCACTGTGAACCCCACAGCATCTTCGTTAGTCAGGGAGATTATCCGCTGAAGGGCTTGCATTATCTCCTGAAAGCATTGCCCGGGATCCGCAGGCAATTCCCCGATGTGCAGGTGTATGTGGCGGGAAATGATCTGACGGCATACCACACGCTGAAGCAGAAGCTGAAGATCTCCGCTTACGGACAGTATCTCCGGGATCTGATCCGGGAGGGGCAGCTGGAAGACTGCGTGCATTTTACAGGGAAACTGACAGAACAACAGATGCGGGAACGATTCCTCCGAAGTCACCTGTTCCTGTGCTGTTCTTCCCTGGAAAATTCGCCGAACTCCCTGGGCGAAGCCATGCTGTTGGGAGTGCCCTGTGTCAGCACCGAGGTGGGCGGGATCCCCAGTCTCTTCGACGGCGGAAGGGACGGCCTGTGGTGTGAAGGACACCGGCTGATAGAAACGGCTGAAATCAGCAGAAATACGGCAGATACTACTGAAAGCAAAAATAACATGTGCAATTCAAAAGGATTAAAAACAATAGAATTGGAAAATATTGTAAAATCCATGGAAAAATCCATTATCGAAATGTGGAGTTCCCCGGAGAAAATGTTGGAATACTCTAAAAATGCAAGAGAACATGCAAGAAAAACCCACGATAAAGAGAAAAATTTTGCAAAATTGCAGGAAATCTATGCAAAGATAGCGGAAAGGCAGGGCTGAGAATGCAGGTGGTATTTGTTTCTAATTATTTTAATCACCATCAGCTGTCCTTCTGCGACGCATTGTATGAGCTCCTGGAAGGAAGCTTTTGCTTCCTGCAGACTCAGCCGATGGAAGAAGAACGGGTGAAGATGGGGTGGCAGGCCGAGGAGAGACCGTACGTGCGCTATGTTCAGCCGGACGGTACGACTACGGGCGGCCCGGAATGGCAGAACCTGCTGCTGACAGCTGACGTGGTGATCTTCGGTGGATGCGATGACGAGAGCTACATCCGGGAACGACTGGCGGCGGGAAAACCTATCTTCCGCTACAACGAGCGGCTGTATAAAGAAGGACAATGGAAAGCCATCTCTCCCAGAGGACTGCTGCAAAAGTATAAAGACCACACCAGATACCGCAAGGCACCGGTGTACTTCCTGTGTGCCGGAGCCTATGTGCCCTGCGACCTGGGGATCATTCATGCCTATCCGGAGAAAATGCTACGGTTCGGGTATTTTCCCGAGACCAGAGAGTATGTGCCGGGGGAACCGTTTTCACGCAAGAAAAAAGGAAGCATCCTGTGGGCGGCGCGGATGATCGACTGGAAACATCCGGAGCTGGTAGTGAAGACAGCCGCTTATCTGAAAGAACATCTGAAAGAGATTCCTTTTCACATTACGATGATCGGCGGAGGAGAACTGGAGGAAGAAGTACACAGCCTGGCAGAAGAGCTTGGCGTGACGGATAAGATCACCTTCGCAGGCTTCCGGAGCCCGGAGGAGGTCCGGGCAGCCATGGAGGAATCGGAGATCTACCTCGTCACCAGTGACCGAAAGGAAGGCTGGGGAGCCGTGGTCAACGAAGCCATGAACAGCGGCTGCGCCGTCGTGGCGGATCATATGATCGGAGCGGCTCCCTGGATGATCCGACAGAGGGAAAACGGGATCCTCTATCACGACGGCTGTGAACAGCAGCTGCAGGAATACGTTGCAGAGCTGCTGCAGGATCCGGCAGAGTGCCGCAGACTGGGAGAAGCGGCGCAGCAGACCGTCCGGACGGAATGGAATGCACGGACCGCCGCGGAGAGACTGGTCAGACTGTGTCGTGAGATGGGCTTCCTAACCGGTGCCCCCGGTACCACACCTGCAGAGTCGGCACTACTTGCACCCGACCAATGCCTTCCGGCACCGCCCGTCCCGGCACTGTGGACAGACGGCCCCTGCTCCCTGGCCCCGGTGATCCCGGAGCGATGGATGTATCGATATTTAACGGAAAGAAATAAAGAGGACAGAACGTGAACAGTAATGAGACTAACCAGCCGCTGATCAGTGTGATCGTGCCGGTGTACAATATCATACCTTATCTGCCCCGCTGCGTGGAGAGCCTGCAGAAGCAGACCTATCCGGAGCTGGAGATCCTGTTGATCGACGACGGCTCCACCGATGACACTCCGGCGCTGTGCGACCGGCTGGCGGAAAACGACCCGCGTATCCGCGTCTTCCACAAGGAGAACGGAGGTCCCTCTTCTGCGAGGAACTTCGGACTGGAACAGGCCGCCGGAGCATACGTGGGATTCGTGGACAGCGATGACTATGTGGATGCCGATATGTACGAGCGCCTGTACCGGGCAATTGAGACTACACATATGCCCATTGCTCAGGCGGGCAGAGATGAGATCGATCAGGACGGCAACATCTTACCGAACATCTGTGAGCCGGTATCCGAAGAACAGGTGATCCCGGCAGAGGATTTCTTAAAAGAGCTGCTGATGCACCGGGGAGACTGCTCCTTCTGTACCAAGCTGTTGCAAAAGGATCTGTTCACAAAAGAAAAATTCCCGGTGGGAGCGCTGAACGAGGATTTCCACCTGCTGGTGAAGCTGCTGACGGACGAGGAAAATACCGTTCCCGGGATCGCATGCATTCCGGGCCAGACCTATCATGTCTTTTACCGCCCGGACAGCAATACCAGAGATAAAAACCGCTTCTCCAGAGTGTTCGCGGACAACATCGACAATGCGGACATGGTACTGGAGCTGGTAGAGAAAAAATATCCACAGCTCACAGAGATCGCATTTCGCTTTGGAGTATTCCAGCGTCTGGATTATTTGCTGCACATCCCCATCCCGCAGATGACCGGAGACAATATTTTCTACCGCAATGTGGTAAAAAATCTGCGCCACGGCTGGTGGAGAGCCATGAGAAATCCCTGGCTTACTTCCAAAAACAAATGTTACCACACCCTGTTTGCCATAGCACCGAAGGGGATCCGGGTGCTGCACAAGAAACTGAAGCACATATGAAGAGCACATATTAGAGCACATATTTAAAGAAAGAATTGAGTTTCATGAAAAGGAAATTAGCATTTCTGGGAGCCATTCTCCTGGCGGCATTCATATTTACCTACGAGGGCAATACTTACCGGACCCATGCGCTGGACGAGGAAGATCAGGCATGGATCGACGAGGCCGGGGAAGCATTGCAGAAGATCGTGGAAGAACGGGAAATCATGGCACTGGTCTATCTGTGTGATGAGCTGCCGATCCGCTCGGAAGCGGATAACAGCAGTGCGATCGCAGGCACCGCAGCCAGCGGACAGATGGTGGAGATCCTGGATGTGGCCGTGGATGAGGACTATCAGGTCTGGGAAAAAGTGTCCGCGGAGATCAGCGGTAAGACCTATGTAGGATATATCCCCAGAGATCATCTGGCATGCTCCGACGAACGTTTTCTGGAATGGGAAGAACTGTATGGCATGAATCCAGGAGCGGAAGTGATGCTGGCAGAGGAAAATGCCACGGGCGTCTATGCGGACATCGAAGAGTTCCCGGAGAGCTACCGCCCGGCATTGCAGGCGTTGAAACAGCAGCATCCCAACTGGACTTTTGTGCGGCAGAATACAGGACTGGATTTTCAGACGGCGGTAAACAATGAATTACAGGGCGGAAAAAGCCTGGTCTATAAGAGCTACGGGGACTATTGCAAGGAAGGACAGCATAGTCCCAACTGGTATTTTGCATCGGAGGATGTACTGAAGTTGTATATGGATCCGAGAAATGCGTTACAGGAAAACGCTATTTTCCAGTTTGAACAGCTGACGTACAATGAAAGCTACCACACAGAGGAAGCTGTTAAAAATTTCCTTGAGGGAACTTTTATGAACAGCAGTCAGAACGCGCCCGGAACGGATATGAAGTTCTATCATATTTTCTGGACCATCGGTGCGGAGGAGAACCGTCAGGTCAGTCCGTTCCATCTGGCAGCCAGAGTGCTGCAGGAACAGGGACAGGGCACGTCACCACTGATTTCCGGTACTTATCCCGGCTATGAAGGGTATTATAATTATTTCAATGTGGGGGCCTCCGGAAGCACCAACGAACAGGTGATCATCAATGGATTGAATTATGCCAAAAATAATAACTGGAAGGGAGCCTACTATTCCATTCTGGGAGGAGCGGAAGTAATCTCCGCGAATTACATACGGAAGGGCCAGGATACCTTATATTTACAGAAATTCAACGTATCCCCCACAGCCAGCAACCCGATATATACCCACCAGTATATGCAGAACATCTCAGCGCCCACCACGGAAGCCCTGAGCATCAAAAAACTGTATGAGAGTGCCGGAGCACTGGAGAATACCTTTGTATTCAAGATCCCGGTCTACGAAAATATGCCGGCAAGCCCCTGCCCGATGCCGACTTCGTCTACCAACGTGGTATTGCAGGTGCCGTCGGGATATGATGCTGCCGCGATCTATGTGGACGGTGTCGCCTATACTCCGCAGGTGCGGAATAACCGCCGCATCGTTACCCTTCCGGACGGAAATGCACAGGCAGCAGTGGTCTATCGTTATAATGCCAACGGTGCGCCTATCGGCATGTATGTCTGGACCATGGAATACCGTAACAATGCCTATGTGGCGACGGAACAGCCGGAGCTGACAGATCTGCTGACCTACCACGGATTTTCCATCCGTATCACCGGGAAAGCGGGAATTCGTTTTAAGACCGGTATCAGTACCGACCTCAGAGCCAGATTACTGAACGGCGGTGTAAATGGCTATTCCCTGAAGGAATATGGAACGCTGGTCATGAACAATGCCAACCGTGCCTCCTATCCCATGATCAAGGGTGGTGAAAAAGTCATCAGCGGACTGGCCTATGGCACGAACGCTGACGGTTCCCATCAGGACAGCATTTACGAGACTGTGAGCGGAAGATACCGTTATACTTCCGTGCTGGTGGGCCTTCCCGCCAACCAGTACAAGGTGGAATATGCGTTCCGCGGATACATAATACTGAACAAGGACGGCAGAGACATTACAATCTACGGACCGGTACAGGCCCGAAGCATTTATGCACTGGCGGAAATGGTTCTGAACATGGGAACTTACCAGCCGGGATCCGCCGCAGATACTTTTCTGCGGAAGCTGATCAGCGATGCACAGTAACAGTCTGCCGGCTGTCGGCCATCGGAGAACGATCATAGAATTTGATAAAAACAGACAGGACAAAAAGATGAAAAGAAAAGCAACAAAATTCATGGCACTGGCCATAAGCACGGTACTCGTCACTTCCCTGACGGCCTGCGGAGACGGCAACGGTGGGGAAGTAGAGGATGTGGTGACCCCGGTGGAAGCACAGCCGATGCTGTCCGAACTGGAGCTGGAGATCCTTAATCTGGAAACCAAATATAATAAAGGAGAATTCGCCGGAGCAGATTACCTCGCACTGGCAGATGCCTACAGCAGAGCAGGCGATATCCGCAAGCAGCGGGATATGCTGGAACAGGATTACCGGCTTTACGAAGATGCGGATGCATTTTCCACATTGCAGGGCCTCAGTGTAAATTTGGAAGAAGAGACGGAAGAGATCCGCAGCCGTGCACAGGAAATGTTAAATGATCTGGAACTGCCGGAATATCTGGACGAAAGCGTGAATCTCATCGACAGCGGCGACTGGTTCTCCACCATGATGCCCAAACTGAAGGAAGGACAGCGCAGCTACTATCTGGAGCGGGATGCACAGCCGCTATTCTATGCGCAGGTGGGATATACCAGCGAGGGACAGCGTTTTTCCAAAGTGTGGTATACCGGAAGTGAGACAAAACGCTTCCTGAGTCAGGATGGAACCATCATCCGCCTGGTGACCGTGACTTCCACGGTGGCAGGGGCAGAGGATTCGACTTCGACTGCGGGAACCGATACAACAGCTGATACGGCGGACATTCAGGACACCGCCACCCCTCGGGCTGCCACCCCGGCAGACATGGGTGCCTGGAACGGTACTTTTGAGTCCTGGAGCGTGGACTGCGCTACCGGCAGCATTACCCATGAACAGGGTACCATGCAGAAGGGTGTGCTCACCGGTGACTACACCTGTGACGTACATGCCGGAGAGGGCGGACTGGATGCATTTTCTCTCTGGAACAACCGGGAAGGCATGGAATATATTACTTATACCGGCAGCTTTGATTCCGAGGGAAAGGCGTTGGTAGAACAGCCCTCCGAGGAAATCCGGAAAAAACTGCTGGAAGGAACAGATGATACGGATTTGATCCTCTACGCTTATGATACCACCGGCGAGAACTGCCTCTGGCAGGGAACCGGTGCGGAGACTTCCGTGGCGGATTATCGATTTGGCGGGGAGCTGATCGGATTGGAGACCCGGCCGGAATATACCTCCTATGAGGTGCCGGAGACCATGGCAGCGGATGACGACGGAACAGGAAGCACAGGAGAGACAGACACTGAGAAACCCCAGATCCGCATCTTTGACGGAGAGATCCAGTGGTTCGACGGAAAATACTGGGTCAGCGCAGGTAATGTGAAAGAGATGGCAAAACAGGATCCTTTTGCAGCATACGAAGAGAACCATGACACGGTAGCACCCGGAGACACAGCGGGAACTACCGGAGGCGATACAACAGACGGAAATGCCGGGCAGAGCATTACCGGAGGCAATACCACCGGAACAGCTGGCGGCAACAAAAATTCCGGAACGATTCAGAAGCCCGCGGCAACCCCGAAGCCTACGACAAAGCCGTCCACCCCAAAACCCGGTACCACCAAACCTTCTGCAACTCCGGCACCCACGGCAACTCCGGCACCTGCGGCAACCCCGGCACCTGCGCAGAGCAATGACAACAGCAGCTCCGGCGGAAGTGACGTGGATATGGAGTGGACACCGGATCTGTTGTAGTCCTGCGCATGCGATAGATATTTACATATTAAGAATACCATAAGAAGAAAGGATCTTCGAATACCAATGAACTGACAGAACGAAAGAAAATGATCCTGATCAATATTGTCTGCGTACTGGCCCTGGCAGTGATATTATGGCCACTGCTGGTCATCTCGAAATATAATTATCCTTCGGCGGATGACTGGTCGTATGGCGTTAATACTTATCGGGCGATCCAGAATCATGAAGGTGTTTTTCAATTCCTTAAGACGGTTTATGAAACCGTCAGAAACGATGAAAACCGGAAAAAGTATTCTTCCCGCCTTCCCGGCCTGTTTACCGCACTTTCCTTTGTGGTATATTCCTCACAGGCTACGGCTACGATCTACCGTGCCTACCGCATGTGGAGAAACGGCTGGGCCCAGGCGTACGGCAAGGGCTGGGAGGAGAGAATCGCAGTACTGAAGGATGAGTCCGTAAAAAATCCGGTGTTTCATCCGTTGAATTATGTGGAACTGCTCATGTACACAGATCTACAGCCCGAGAACGGGTATGTGTGGGTGAACAGTGCCTGTGCAGAGTACTATGGGAAGGAATCTGTGACGGTGACAATCGGAGAGTAAAGTCATATAATGAGATTGAACGATAATAAAAATGCAATACGCGTATAAAAAATGATGATAAAGCGATACAAATACTCATATAATGAGACAAAAATGTTGCATTGTCGAACAAAAAGTGTATAATAAATAGGACACCGGACATGATACAGAGTGCAATAGCACGGATTTGTGAGCTTATGACACCATAAATAACGGAGAGGACCGGAACATATGACCAAATATATCGAGAACCTGAATTTGTACTTAGATGCAAGGAAGATCAAACAGACTTATCTTAGCATGAAGACAGGGATTGATGCCAAGAAGATGTCCAGAATTTTGAACGGAGTACAAGACATTACCGGAATGGATATGGAGAAAATATCTGCCGCTTTAGGTGAGAATACAGAATATTTTTTACAGGATCCGTTTCCAGTTCCGCAAATGTATGAGCAGGAGCCGGAAAAAGTCACGTTTTACGCAGGAGAGCCTGCAAAGGAACAGGAAAAGATAGCAAATACTTTATTGAAATTATTAGAAAATATAGACGAAGTAATGAGTGCAAAGGGAAGATTCTTAAACATATCGAGGTAGTGTTTATTATATGAATATCGACAGATTACGGAAAATAATAGAATATAGTGAAAAAAACAGAACACAGATGGACAGTAAAGTTGCAAAGTTCTATTCTTTTACCGGAATCAGTGAAGACAAAGACATGCTGAATATTCTCCAGATCGTCCGGCCTGCATTGCGCCAAAGAGGGTACATTGTACTGGAAATACCGTTTGCGGATGAAGAAATCGGGGCACTGTGCTACCATGGAGATGCATTGGGTTATATTTTGATCAATACATCATTATCCCGGGTAAATGCGAATTTTGCAATCTGTCATGAGATTTATCATGCATTTTATCCGCAGAATGAATTTAAAGCAAAAGCAGAATTTGCGGATGACTATTTTGAACATGAGGAGGAATATGAAGCCAATATTTTTGCAGGAATGCTTCTGATGCCTGAGAGCAGTTTCCGACAGATGTATCGTGTATTCAGGGCCCAATCGGATAATAATGAAATGGATACGCTGATCCGTTTGATGAATTATTATCAGGTACCTTATATGGCGGCACTGGTCCGGTGCTATGAGCTGGGTCTGACAGAATCCGGTATGCTTACGCAGCAGTTGATTGAGCTGGATAAGGCATCCATTCGGGAAAAAATAGAAAATCTGTGGCTGGACAGCAGTATATTAGATGCCAGCAATAAGGATGATTATATTGCTGTGGAACGTGTAGTGAAACGCATGGGAACAGAATACCTTCAGGAGGGATATCTGAACGAAAGAACACTCCGGATGGTTCTTCAAAATATGAACTCTCTTTACAGAGAAATAAAGGGGGAGCATAAATGATAAAGGGGTATTCGGAAATTCCGGAAAACTGGGGGAACATAGCTCCATATGTGAATAGGGGCAGTCTTGTACAGAGCATTTTTTTGTCAAAGAAATGCTTTTTCTATGATACCTGTTCTTTTCGCTATCATGCAAATCTTAAGGAACAGGATGCCGAAAAAATATTGGAATATATACGACAGCAGGATGGAATCATAGTGATCACCAGATGCATTCTTATGGAACTGGCTTCACAGAGCCATAGTCTGGAAGAGTGTTATGTCAGATATGTAAAAAAGATCGCTGATTATGGAATAGCGTTGTATGTTATTTATGAGGAAGAATTGCAGGATATTATGGAGAGCTGCTTTGCCTCCAGACAACAGGTGAACAATTACCTGATCTGGGCAATCCGGATGATCAACAGTCCGGTAAGCACAATAGCAAAGACACTTCTTGAAGATGAGGGACTTCGAAATATAGTAGAAGAGAAAAGCAAAAACCCTCAGGACTTTTACACGCGTTTTTTCTCCGGTGTGCGAAACAATAAGGAAACAGGAGACAACCTTGGGGAAGAAATGCTTGCGGTATGCCTGCATGTTCTTGTGAAATTACCGGAAGAAGAGGGAAAATTTTGTGTAATTACAGATGATAAAGGCGCCGCAGGTAAAATAGATGCCTCTTTCAGACGGGTGAACCGGAGATACCGGGGAAAACGTGTTATTCTGTTCAGCACCCCTAAACTGGTACAGGCATTATACAATGAAAGGATCGCAACAAGAGCAGAGGAATTACTGCCAATATTACATTCCGGCAACAATGGAACCATCAAAATCCTCGGAACTGAAATCTACGATATAGAGAATAGGGAAATTACATTGGATTGTGCAGAGGCAGCCCGGAAAATAGTGGATAAAAAGATACATATTGCGTTGTAAGGAAGGCATCGGTGGAATATCGGTGCCTTTTGTGACAAAGGGGTATATACATGCAGATCAGTGACAAAATTAAAATTACCATGTTACCAAGGCAACCAATGATAAAGAAAGACTTGTACTTATACCGTAAATTGTTTAAAATATAGAAGAGTATGCAATGACAGCAAAGAAAATGAGGATAGCAAAATGGACTTTACAATAAAGGGGAAGACGTTTCATATATGGTCATGGAAGAGGATAGTATATACCCTCTGCTTTTTCATGTTCTGCCTGATCGATCAGAGGACCAAGACCGGTTCCGGACTGGATGGCTATATTGAGACATTCCGCAATATGACCGGCAGCATCATGGCAGTGCTTCTTTTATCCCATTGCAAATGGGGAGAGATCAGGGCGCATAAGCTTCCATATCTGCTCTGGACGATCCTGGGCGGAGCAGCAGGAGCAGCTTACGCGGTGAGAGTGACTTCTTTCGACTCTTTTGTGAACGGACGAGTGTCGGCGACACTGTCGGTGCTTCTGTTTGGATATGCACTGATCCATACGGTGATCCGTGTGGTCATAGAGAAAAAATACCCCTCTTTTGATAAAAAATTTCTGGCAGTGTGGGGCGTAATGATGCTTCTGATGATCTTTTCCCGAAGTGATTACGTATGGCCGCTTTGCTATTTTCTGATGTTCGGCTGTTTCTATCTGACGGATTTTACTGCGGAGGAGAGGGAAGATCTGTTCCAGGGATGCATGAACGGTATTATACTGGGATTCTTCGTATTTCAGGGATTTTGCTGTGTCTTCCGTCCTTACGACAGTGTAAGATATCAGGGAATATATAACAATCCGAACCTGAATGCGCTGTTTTATCTGGAAGTACTGGCAGCGGTCTTTGCGAAGATCCTGTATGTGACGAAGAAACGGTGCAACAAGTGGATCCGGCTGTATTACTGGCTGGGGGCCGGCGTGGTATTGAACTTTGAACTGCTGACCATAGGGCGTACCGGCTGGGTGGTGGCTGTTCTGATGATCGGCTGCTTCCTGTGGATGATCTGTAAATTAAAGGAATATAAAAAATGGTTCAAAAATCTGATGGCATTGTCTTTGTGTGTACTTTTAACGTTCCCCATCTGCTTTAGCGCTATCAGGTATCTGCCTCCCGTGTTCCACCATCCGGTATGGTTCTGGGGAGAGTGGAACGAGGGAAAGGTTCATTCCTGGGATCACTGGAATTCAGAAAAATTCGTAGATATCGATGAATATCTGGATGCAGCGCTGGGGAGAATCTTCGATACTTTTGAAAATGCACTGGAACATTCCCCCCTTGCAATGAAAGCAGAAGCAGCAGAAGCACAGACCGAGACTCCGGCGAATAAGATCCCGCTGTTACAGCCGGAACAGGATACGGATACCTTGCTGGTACGGAGTACCATTTATAAATACTATATCAGTCAGTTGAACCTGACAGGACATCCTTATTCCGAACAGGGCTTTCAATTGCACCAGTATTACTGGGTGGGACATGCGCACAATATTTTCCTGCAATACGGTACGGATTTCGGTATTCCGATGATGCTCCTGTTTGCAGTGCTGGTGCTGTGGTCTCTGATAAAGTTGGGCAGGAACTATGCGAAAATGAAAGATTCTGCGACGGCAGCGGCACAATTATTTGTGCTGATCCCGGTGACATTCGGTCTGCTGGAGTATTCCTGGGGAGTATCCAGCCTGACGATCACCATGCTGTTCATCGCTTGGAGAAAGGCAATCTGTGATGGAGAATAGATATAATTCAAGGGTTCCTCTGCAAAGGATCATTGCATTGGTGATCATGGATGTTATGTCCATATTGCTGGTGTCCTTTGCAGCACTGTATATCCGGTATGATTTTTCCTTTCAGGATATTGATCCTATGTTTTTTAAACATTGCGAGAACCTCCTGATTCCGAATATTATAGGAACTCTGCTGTTTTTTGTGATATGGAAGCTGTACCGCAGTGTATGGCGCTATGCCAGTGCCAATGAACTGGTCAATATCGTGGGGGCGACTGCCTGTGCATCGCTGGCGCAGTTCGTCTATTGTAAATTTACGGATAACCGGATGCCCAGAAGCTATTCGGTGCTGTACTTTTTCCTGCTGACACTGGCCATCTGCTGTATCCGTTTCGGCTATCGTATCTTACGTCTGATCAATAATAAACGCATGAACCTGTTGGGTAAGGAACATTGTGTCAATGTCATGATCATCGGTGCGGGAGCCGGCGGTGATATGATCCTCAAGGAGATCGAGAACAGCCGCTATTTGAGTATGCGGGCCAAATGCATTATCGATGACCAGCCCGGATGTCACGGTAAACTGATGCGCGGAGTACCGATCGTCGGTGGCAGAGAGAGTATTCTGGATGCTGTGGGACGATATAGTATTGATGAGATCATCTTCGCAATTCCTTCTGCCAGTGTGCAGACGAGAAAAGAAATTCTGGATATCTGCAAGGAGTCCGGCTGTAAACTCCGGACCATTCCCGGAACTTATCAGCTGATCAACGGCGATGTCTCCGTATCCAGTCTGAAAGAAGTGGAGATTGAGGATCTGCTGGGCAGAGAGCCGATCCGTATCAACACGGAGGAAGTGCTGGAACATGTCGGCGGTAAGGTCGTACTGGTGACCGGAGGCGGCGGTTCCATCGGAAGTGAACTGTGCAGACAGCTGGCAGCCCATCATCCGAAGCAGCTGATCATCCTGGATATCTATGAAAATAATGCTTATGACATCCAACAGGAGCTGATCCGCAAGTATCCGGAGCTGGATCTGGTGGTACTGATCGCATCTGTGCGTAACAAAGAGCGTATTGACAGCATTTTCGAGACATATCGACCGAATATCGTGTATCATGCAGCTGCACATAAACATGTGCCGCTCATGGAGGACAGCCCACACGAGGCTATTAAAAATAATGTATTCGGTACCTATAAGGTAGCACAGGCAGCAGACCGGTACGGAGTGGATAAATTCGTACTTATCTCCACGGATAAGGCGGTAAACCCCACGAATATCATGGGTGCTTCCAAACGGCTCTGTGAGATGCTGATCCAGTCCATGAACCGCAGCTCCCGGACCAATTATGTGGCGGTCCGGTTCGGTAATGTACTGGGGAGCAACGGCAGCGTGATCCCGCTGTTCAAGAAACAGATTGTCGAGGGTGGTCCTGTGACTGTGACCCACCCGGATATTATCCGGTATTTTATGACGATTCCGGAAGCAGTATCTCTGGTACTTCAGGCGGGAGCCTATGCGAAGGGCGGAGAGATCTTCGTGTTGGATATGGGAGAACCGGTGAAAATCCTGGATCTGGCCACGAATCTGATCAAACTGTCCGGCTATCGTGTCGGGGAGGATATTCAGATCGTATTTACGGGCTTACGTCCCGGTGAAAAAATGTATGAGGAACTGCTGATGAATGAAGAAGGACTGAAGGAAACAGCCAATAAGATGATCTTCATCGGCAAACCCATTGAATTCGATGAAGAAGTGTTCCGCAGCCAGCTGGTGGAGCTGGAGCGGGAAGCCATGGATGAAAACAGTGATATCCGGGCAGCGGTGGAAAAAATTGTAACCACTTATCATCCGGCAGAAGAGTAGCCAATGGCCCATCCTGATAAGAGTAGTATGAACGGTTTCCGGGCAGGGAAACAGGGCAAGAGCAACACGAAGGGAGAAGATACATGACAACAGCAACGCAGAAGCGGATCCGTACTTATACACCGATAAAGAGAGCCATTGACGTCCTGTTAAGCGGCATTGGTATTCTTGTGTTGTCACCGATTCTCCTGATCCTGTGTGTTGCCATCAAGCTGGACTCTCCGGGACAGATCCTTTTCACTCAGAAACGGGTAGGCATCCATAAAAGCTATTTTCGGATCTATAAGTTCCGCACCATGCGGACAGACACACCGAAGGACATGCCGACCCATATGCTGAGCAATCCGGAACAGTATATTACCCGTACCGGCAGTTTCCTACGCAGAACCAGTCTGGATGAGCTCCCGCAGATCTTCAATATCTTCAAGGGGGATATGAGCATCGTGGGGCCGCGGCCGGCTCTCTGGAACCAGTATGATCTGATCGCAGAGCGTGATAAATACGGAGCCAATGATGTGCTTCCCGGACTCACCGGATGGGCGCAGATCAACGGCAGAGACGAACTGGAGATTCCCGTCAAAGCAAAGCTGGACGGTGACTATGTGAAAAAATACGGTCTGGGTATGGACCTTCGCTGCTTTTTCGGTACCTTTGTAAGCGTACTCAGGCAGGACGGTGTCGTGGAAGGCGGTACCGGGAGTCTGCATAATAAGGAGAATTCCGACAAAAAATGAAAAAAATACTGATCCTGGGTGCCAATAGTTATATTGGCACTTCTTTTCATAATTACCTTACAACCAAATATCCCGGACAATATCAGGCAGATATCGTCAGCCTGCGGGGAGATGCCTGGAAAGCTATAGACTGGTCCGGATATGACAGCGTGATGAATGTCACCGGCAAAGCCCATGCAGATATCAGCAGCCTCACAGAAGAGCAGAAGCAGGAGTACTATGCCATCAACTGTGACCTGGCCGTAGAGGCGGCAAAAAAGGTCATTGCAGACGGTGCCGCACAGTATGTCTACTTCAGCAGCATCATTGTCTACGGAGACAGCAGTAACAGTCGGAAACCGGTCCGGATCACGGCGGATACGAAGCCGGCTCCTTCCAATTTTTATGGGGACAGCAAATGGCAGGCGGAACAGAAGCTGCAGGGATTGTTCGCAGCGGAAGCGTCCACAGGGACAAGGCTGGCAATCCTACACCTCCCCATGATCTACGGCCCCGGCTGCAAGGGGAATTACAAGACGTTGGTCAAAATGGCACAGAAACTGCCCCTGTTCCCGACTTACCATAATGAGCGCAGTGTGCTTCGGATCGACCATTTGTGTGAGTATCTGCGGACACTGGCGGAGTCCGGAGAGGGCGGACTCTTCTGGCCCCAGGAGGATGCTTACCGCAGTACCCCGGATATGGTCTTCGAGCTGGCACAGGCCTCCGGACGACACATATTTCATGCCGGATGGCTGAATCCTTTCGTCAGAATGGCATTTTATCTTCCGGGGAAGCCGGGTAAGCTGGCCAGGAAGGCTTTCGGCACCCTGACCATTGCCCGCAATGCCGGCAGGAAAGAGAAAAAAGAACCCCTGGTCAGTATTATCACGGTGTCCTATAACAGTGAGCAGACACTGGCTCATACCATAGAATCCGTACTGGCACAGACCTATACGAACATCGAATACTGGATCATAGACGGTGCCAGCAGGGACCGGACCGTAGAGATCGCAGAAGCCTACCGTTCCCGGCTCGAGGCGAGAGGGATCCGCTATCACGTTCTCAGCGAACCGGACGGCGGCATCTACGATGCCATGAACAAGGGCATCCGCAATGCCACCGGTGACATCATCGGTATCATCAACAGCGATGACTGGTATGAACCGGAAGCCGTGCAGACAGCAGTAGATACGTTCCGGAAGACAGGCTGCGACCTCATGTATGCCAATATACGAATGCATAAAGCAGACGGCAGTACCTTTGTCAAGAGAGCAAGGACCAGAAAGTTCCAGACCTCCAGAGACTGGAATCATCCTACGACCTTTGTGCGGGCGGAATGTTACAAAAAATATCCCTTCCGCCAGCTGGGCATCCATGATGACTACGGATTCTTCCTCCAGATGCGGAAGCTGGGAAAACAGATTGTCACCGTGGATAAGGTATTGGCGAATTTCCATATGGGTGGAGCCAGTAACCATAAAGACCTGAAGGCGGCGAAGAAGCGGATCCGGGACAGATATCTGTACTGCTACCGTATCAACGGATACAGCAGATGGTATCTGATCGAATGCGTGGCAATTGAGGCAGCAAAATTCCTCCTGGGATAACCCGCCAACAGATCCTTCCGACCCGGAAACGGCAGGACAACCATAATTCAGTAAAACTATTTAGAGGCATATCGTAATGAAAATATTACAGATCAATTCCGTCTGCGGCGTTACAGGAACAGGACGTATTGTGACGAATCTCTATGATGCGGCACAAAAACAGGGGCATGATTGCATCATCGCTTATGGAGAACATAAATATCAGAACCACCCGGGAGACAGAAAAACGATAGAAATCGGCACTATGCGAGACTGTAACCTGCATGCGGCTGCTACGAGACTATGGGATGCCCAGGGGTTCGCCTCGCGCAGAGCGACAGAGGAGTTTTTGAAAAAAGTAGACGAATATGCACCGGATATCGTACACCTGCACAATTTACATGGTTATTATCTTAATATCGATCTTCTGTTCCGCTATCTGAAACAGAAGAAGCTGAAGGTGGTGTGGACATTACACGATTGCTGGTCTTTTACCGGTCATTGCGTTCATTTTCTGGAAGTCGGATGTGATAAATGGAAGACGGAATGTGGGCATTGTCCGTTGACGCGGCAATATCCCGCCAGTCTGTTTGTCGACCGGTCTGCCAGAAACTACCGAAGAAAAAAAGAATTGTTTACCGGGATAGAGGATATGACATTGCTTGTGCCCTCCCACTGGCTGGAAAGCCGGGTGAAACAAAGCTTTTTACAGGAGTATCCGACGAAAGTGATTTACAACGGAATTGATCTGGACACCTATCATCCGACAGCCGGTAACTTTCGTAAAAAATACGGATTGAGGGACAAATTTATCGTGCTGGGGGTTGCCAATGTATGGGTGGAGAGAAAAGGGCTTGCTACCTTCTTAAAACTATCGGAACATCTGGGTGAGACCGCAAAAATCGTATTGGTAGGATTGACACAGGATCAGATCCAAACTCTGCCGGAAGGCGTGCTGGGATTACCGAGAACCGACACACCTACGGAACTGGCAGAAATCTACACAGCAGCCGATGTTTTCGTCAACCCCAGCAGAGAGGAGACCTTCGGCCTGACCGTGGCAGAAGCCATGGCATGCGGTACCTGGCCGATCGTCTATGCAGATACCGCCTGCGCGGAAGTCGTGGAACATGGCAAAGGACAAATTGTGACAGGAGACCTGCCGGAATTAGAAGCAGCGATCCGTAACTGTATCCAACAAGGTGTTCCCGGGGATATTGCGCCTGCAGCTGCAGTTTTCTCCGGAGAACGCTTTGGCCGTGAGGTTGTGAATATCTACGAGCAAAAAGCAGGAAAAGAAAGATAGGAATTAAGGGATAGCATCATGAAAGTACTGTATATTACCAACATCCCCTCCCCTTATAAGGTGGATTACTATAATGAACTGGGAAAATATTGTGAACTCACGGCGCTGTTCGAGGCGGAGACTTCCACCGAACGCAGTGAGGAGTGGAAAAAATACCGTTTTGAGACTTTCGAAGGCATCATCCTGAAGGGAAAACGTGTAAGTGTAGATACCGCCTTCTGCCCGGAAATCGTGAAATATCTGCAAAAAGGAAGGTATGATATCGTGGTGTTGACCGTACTGGCATCCCCCACAGCGCTTCTGGCGGTACACACCCTGCGCCGCAGGAAAATCCCGTACTACTACGAGGGAGATGGTGGATTCGCCAAAGAAGCATCCGGTATCAAAGCGACCCTCAAGCGCTATCTCATCAGCGCTGCCGGGAAATGCTTCAGCAGTTCCAACGAGTTCGACCGGTACTGTATCACCTACGGCGCAAAGCCGGAAAATCTCATCCGATATCCCTTCACCTCTGTAAAAAAGGCCGACTGCCTGACAGAGAGACTACCCGATGCAGAAAAACAGCGCAGAAAGCAGGAATTCGGCATCACGGAAAGCTGCGCTGTCATCTCCGTGGGACAATTCATTCCGAGGAAAGGAATGGATCTATTACTGGAATGCTGTAAAGATCTGCCGGAGCATGTGGGAGTCTATATCGTAGGCGGCACGCCACCGACAGAATATCTGGAAATCTGTGAGAAATACCGGTTACAAAATGTCCATTTCCTGGATTTCATGCCCAAAGACCGGCTGATGCGGTTGATGACGGCAATGGATCTCTTCGCCCTGTTTACCAGAGAAGATATCTGGGGACTGGTCATCAATGAGGCGATGGCGGCAGGACTGCCGGTGATCAGTACAGACCGCTGTATTGCGGCGTTGGAACTCATCCCGGGCAGGGGCACCTGTGAAAACGGGAAAGAAGATGCGGACGCAGGGATGATTGTAGAGAATGAGAACCTTGGACAGATGAAGGAAGCACTCCTGACACTGATACAATCCCCCGAGCTTCGGGAGAAGCTGTCGGAAAACGCAATCTGCCGGATACAGAGCTATACGATAGAAACGATGGCAGCAGAACATGACAGAATATTTCAGAAACTGAGTGCAGAGCGTCGGGAGCGTAGGAATTAGAGCGACACAGAAATATCGGAAGCATAGGAATACAGGAACAAAGCATGAAACGAACACATAAATCGATCATCAACGTCATAGCCTCCGTCGGCACGAACGCCATCATCCTGATCACGGCGTTTATCGTCCAGAAAGCGCTGGTCGCTACCATGGGGGCAGATTATAACGGCATCAACGGACTATTTAGCAGCATCATCTCCATGATGTCACTGGCAGATCTGGGGATAGGCACCGCCATCATCTACCACATGTACCAGCCCGTGGCCGAGCGAAATACGACAATGATCAACACCCTGCTGCATTTTTACAAAAAATGCTACATCGTGATCTCCGGCGTCGTCCTTGCCATTGGTGTCGTCGTGGGGCTGTTTCTGCCGATGCTGGTGGGAGATGTGGACATCCCGGACAGCATTTACCTGATTTATGTCCTGTTTCTCTTAGACTGCCTGTGCTCCTATTTCCTAGCGTATAAGAAATCATTGCTGTATGCGGACATGATGAACTATATCCCGGATACGATCTATTTCGTCACCTATCTGGTACAGAATGCACTGCAGGTCTATGTATTGATAGCGTTCCACAGCTTTCTTCTCTTCCTCATCGTGAAGACGCTGGGGAAAATCGTATCCAATCTGCTGATCTCTGTGTATATCAGCAGAAAATATCCTTTTACCCGGGGAAAACAGGTCGCCCCGGTACCGGAGGAGATCAAATCCGATATCGTGACCAAGGTGAAGGGACTGTTGTGTCACAAGCTGGGAAAGATGCTCGTCACCGGCAGCGACAGCATCGTGATCACAGGTGTCCTGGGACTGGGCGTCATGAACCTCTATACGAATTATCACCTGATCATCGGCGGAATTACCGCATTGTTAAACCGGATCTTCGAGACACTGACTAACAGTGTGGGCAACTTTTTGCTCGACAGCAGCCAAGAGCGCAACCGCGAAGTCTACCGGAAGATTGATTTCCTCAACTTCTGGTGCTTCGGATGCGTGGCAGTGGGCATGTATGCCGTGCTGCAGCCAATGGTCACCCTGTGGCTGGGGGAAGACTTCCTGTTCGACAAGACCGTGCTGTTCGTCCTCGTCGTGAACTTCTACATGGAAGGCATGCGGGCGAGCGTCAATACCTTCAAAGAGGCAGCAGGCATCTTCCATGAAGACCGCAGGATCCCATTGGTGGAAGCTGGCTTGAACCTGACCGTGTCCATTGTGCTGGCGAAGCTTATGGGGGCAGCAGGCGTATTCCTCGGCACCATCTTAAGCAGCCTCGTCGTCTATCTCTACAGCTATCCGAAATATGTGTGCAAGCCACTCTTTGGCATGCACTATAGTCAATACGTGGGACAGACCCTCAGACACCTGCTGGTGCTCCTGGCGATCCTCGGTGTGACGGAAGCAGGTATCCGACCCATGGCGAGCTGGAATCCCTGGCTCCGGATCCTGACAGGCGGCGTGGTGGCGGTCCTTGTCTTTCATGCAGTATTTTTACTGCTCTATGGGAAAAGCGATGAAATGAAATATTATGTGGGACTGGTAAAGAGTAAATTTTTGAGGTGATTATTTACCTGTGATGTCTGGAAATAAATCGGATGCCATTGAGGGCGGTTGTATTATTTACAACCGCCCTCAAACTATAATTAGAAAATTTAAAAAATAACAAATAATAAAACAAATTTGAAATATTGACAAATTCAACATGCCGTGTATAATGTAATTACAATAACATGAAAGGAACTTGTAAAATGACGAAAACAGAGATGGATAATATAGAAAATAGAATTTCTTTTTTAAAAGCAGAAATCAAACGATTAAATTTTGAACAGTCTTTTCCAAAGACAAAGGCGGAAAAATTAGAACGAGAAGAACAAGTTGATAGCTATAATAGGGAGCTACTTTCCTTATTACAAGAGCAGTTGGAAGCAAATGCAAAAAATATGGAGGAGAAACATTTTAATCGAGAAATCTGCCTAAAAAATGTGGACTATCTTCTTACAAAGCAAAATAAAAAATTGGGCGAACTGGAAGAAAAATCAGGAAACTATCCGGGGTATTTGTCGAGAATGAAGAGCGGAAAGAGCAGTTCGGACCCTAGCATTGAATTTTTAATGACAGCTGCGGAAGAGTTAAACGTACCGTTGGAATTGCTTGTCAGCTCGGATTTGACGGAAATGACTTCAACGGAAGAGTTTATCTTGAAATTTCTAAATAAGGTAATTGACAATACGAAAAAGGACGAGCTACGTTGGACGAGAGAAACTATTTCACAACTGGAAAAATTAGGAATTGAGAGGGATATGAACGGATATGAAGAAGTAAATCATCCTCTGTATACGGTAGGCGGCGATGGGGAAGGCGAAGAGTATTATGAATTTCCGGTCTATGATTCTTTATTCTTTCGTAACTGTGGGGTTACTCCCTGTGGAAACGGCTACAATGCGATACTGTCCGGCACAGACAATACACTTTACATTATGGAGTGCAGTAAGGGAGATGACAGCCTCACATGGAACAAGGACAGATTTTATGAATTATATTTAGTTGAGAGAGGAAGATATGGAAATTACGATGTGAAAAAACTATGTAATACGATAGAAACAAGAGAAACTATTGTAGTGACAGTGGATTCACTGGTGAAAAATATAATCGCTTCCTTAAATAGAATTCATATAGATTCTGACGTGAAAGAGATTCTTAACGCTTATATTGATGGAATTAGTATACCAAATGATCCTGCGGATTCTGTCTGGCAGTAAATAAAATTGTGAAAAGAGGGAACAAAAGTGCCGAAAAAGTATACTTTGTATTTAGATGAAAGCGAAACGCATAGACATGACAAGATAACGAATCGTAATACAGATTTTTATTTCTGTATGGCGGGAGTTATTGTCGCAGATGATGTGTATGAAATCTTAAAAAGAGATGTTAATCAGTTAAAACATAATATATGGCCGGAATTGCCTGATCCGGAGCAGATAATTTTGCACCAGATGAGATTAGCGGAAGCGGAAAAAGGAAGACTGGATAGCGTAAAATATCCGGAGTATGTAAAATTTTGTGCGCGCAAGGAACGCAAGAGATTTTATAAGGAACTGAAACAAATATTTGCGCATAATTCCTTGACGGTCATTGGGAGCAGCATCAATCTGGGAAATTTGAAAGAATATTACGGTGTTCAGAATAAAAATGGGCAGGATCAGTATCTGGTGGCAATGCAGTTGCTGCTTGAAAATTATTGCCACTTTTTATGCAGTAATAATGCAATTGGCAGGATTGTATACGAACATAGAGAATTGATCGGAGATGAAAGACTTAGAGACCGGTATTATCATATGAAACTAATGGGCTCCATGTATATGACGAAGAAGACTGCAGAGAAGAGACTTTTGGGAATTGATTTTGTAGATAAGACAAGCAATGAAGCAGGACTTCAAATCGCTGATTTCGTTCCGAATTCCTTCGCAAGGGATCATGCCGGTATGAAACAACTCGAACCTAATATTTTTTCTACATTAAAATACCATTTATATGATGGAAATATGGGTATCGATGATCGTTTCGGAGTCAAATACATGCCATAATTGATACCAAAAAATTGTAAAAAAAGTATATTGACAAGAAAAGAAGCATATAATAAAATACGTGTAGGGATTGGGAGATGCCAGTTACGATTTGCAGAAATGCAAGAGACAATCACTGGAATAGCCAAAAGCTAAGTATGGAGAAAAATACAGTCGGCAACGAACCCTATATCGAAAAAGCTACCGTGTCAGGTAGCTTTTTTGTGTTGGAAAAATCTAAGATATAGTGCAGAAGCAGCAGATTTTCTTGAGAAGCCTAAATGGATATGATACAATAAAAAATACCTAATAGGAAGCCAATGAGACAAGGAGGTGCATGGAATGCCTGCAGTACCGGTGGAACACTATCCACAGCTGCTGTCCGCAGTGACGCAAAGCGAAAAAATCGTATATTTATGCGGCGCAGGGGCATCCATGTCTCTGGGAGAGCATCAACTGAGCTGGACCAGGTGGCTCCTGGCAGGGAAGTCATATCTGACGGAAACGGAACAGACCGAACTGGAACAGAGGATCGGCAACTGGACAACCGCGGAATTGATCGATGCGGCAACCTATCTGCTGGCCGGATTAAAGGCGTCGGGTAACTACCACGATTTCATGGACCGGACGATCGCATCGGTACACCCGGTCAACAAAACCTTCTGCGAAGCACTGCAAAAAATCTGGCGCGCAGGCGATCTGATCATCACAACTAATTATGATATGCAGATCGAGGAAGCGGTAGGCGGCGCAGGTATCTCCTATACGACACCGGCGGACATCCTGTCCGTGATCCGCGCAAAAAGCGCAAACAAAGTGATCCACCTGCACGGACGCTATGACAGAGAAAACGGCGCGGATGACATCATTGCGGACGGACCGCAGTACCAGAGCATTCTGGATAACAGCGGCGCACAGTTTATACAGAATCTCCTCAGCACCTACCCCATTGTGATCGTCGGCTGCGGCGGAACCGTGGAAGATCCGAACCTGGCGGGATTCTTATCGTTCGCGGCGGAGAAGCTGGGGACGTCCGATATCCCCTATTTTTACCTGATGAAAAAGGGCGATACGGCACCGCCATTGCCGAGGAATGCAGTGATCCTATTCTATGGAGACGACTATACAGATCTTCCGGAATTCCTGCAGGAACTCTCGCTGCTACGCTTACAGCAAAGAGTGAGATTAAGACCACTGATTTCTGTAAATCCGTATCAGGAGCGCAAACCGGTGACATCTGCGTTCGGAAGAATGCATTTCGCCAACGGATTTCTAAAATTTACCGGCAGAGAGACTGAACTGGCAGCCCTGAACCGGTTCCTGGAAGAGGAACCGGACTTCCTGTGGTGGACAATCCTGGGAGAAGGCGGTATGGGAAAAAGCCGTCTTGCGTTGGAATGGCTGCGAAAGCTCCCGGCGCACTGGTTTGGATACTTTGCCAAAAAGAATGCGGATGCCGTGTGTGACTTCCCACCGTTTACAGATACGGTAGTCATATTTGATTACGTACTGGGACAGGAACAGCCATGCGCGGAGACCATTGCCGCGTATCTGGAAAGCTTCGCAAATACGCCGTATAAACTCAGGATTCTCCTACTGGAACGACGGGAACAAACCACAGAAGATGACTGGCTGCTCCGTATGAAACGGGCGATGTCTTCCGAGGCGAGACTGGAATTTGAAGCCGGAAGCTACAGGGAACAACCCTTATCTCTGGGCGCATTGGGAGAACAGGATGCACTGGAATATACGGAGAACTATCTGGAGAACTATCTCCCCCTGCTTAAGACAACCGCATTTATCACGGACTGCCGCAACCACAGGCAAAGAACAGCAGAAGAGATCCAAAAGACCTACCACGATTCCATGGCACCGGATTGCGACCGGCCCCTGTATCTGAGTATCTATATTGAAGTATGGCTCAGCAAAGAAGGGCACTTACGGCTGAATTCCACAGAAGAGCTTCTGTCGGAATACCTGAACAAGGAGAAGAAACGCTGGAGTGTACAGCTGGGACGGGATGACCTGGTGGATTCTTATCTGCGCGTCCTGGCGGTGGCATGTGCCATCGACAGCTTTAACCTGACGGACCGGCACGGAGATGACTATCTGGAGGATGACTGTCGGAAACTGATCCAATATTTCGATGAGCAAAGCGCCCGTCCGGGGGCGGAGAATCTGTTCCGGGAGCTGTATACACGGATGGATACCTTGATAGAAAACGGAGACGATGCAGAGGACTCCATACCGGAACTGCTGTACCATCCGGAGAAACTGGAACAAAAAGGGAAGGTAGAAGCGGCAGAGATGGTCCGGAGCTTAGGCGAAGAAGCGCGGCTCGGGTATATGGCAAGCTATGCCAAACTGGATGCCAATCTGGACGAAATGTATCTCTGGATGCTCGTCAATACAGGAATCGCTACACCGGAACAGGAGCAAAGGGCGCAGGAGCTCCATGAAGCCGAGCAGAAAAGAGTCGCGGCATTACCGCAGCATGCATGGATCGTGGAGCCGGTGCTCCCGGATATAATCAGAGAATATATCGTATCGTATGCCATCAATGAAAGAGATATCGAACGGTTCGCCAGACTGGCAAGAGCGAATTCCGTGATGGGACTGGCGCATTTCATTGCACTGGCACTGGAAGACTGGCCGGACAATCAAAAGCTGCAGAAGCTGGCGGTCACACCACCGTCGGAGGTGCTGAACTATTTTGAATATTATGTGGGACTATTGCCGAATCTACGGGCGGTGCAAGACCTGTGGGCAGTAGAGGAAGCTTTGCTGCAGAGCGAACCGTTTTATGCCGGGTATGCATTGGAAATATGGAGAAGGATCGCAATTACACTGACGGAACGGAGAGATACGGAACGGCTGTATGAAAGCAGCGTACGATTCCTGACCTATCTGCAGAAAACGGCGAAAAAACGAACCATTACAAAAGAGGCAGTGGATGTCCTGGAAGCTTATTGTGTAGGATTGCACAATGCGGAAGAAGTGGAGAAATACAGCAGGCTGTTGGAACAGTGCAGTGAATTCGCAAAGGAACTGCGTGAACTTCCGGAGATCGGCGAATTCTGCTGCAGCAACTATGCAAATTTGCAGCATCTGAAATTGTACGAAGACCGGAAAGCGGATCTGCAGCCGGAATGGGAACGGATCGCTGAACTTCTCCGACAGTGGGAGTATCCGGAGAATTTGTGCCGGTTATCTCTGGCAACGGCACAGGAGGCAATCCGGTATCTGGTGAAGAAACAGGACCTCTCAAGACTGCAATATCTGCAAAGCCTGACCCATACGATATATGGGAAAACAAACCTCTGTGAGGCAGCAGAAGCAGAGAGCCTGTGCATCGCCAATCTCGTAGCATTCCGGAAGAAAGTGGATTCAAAGCAATACGAGATCATACAACAGTACCAAAAGGAATTCTCACAATCCAAGGCAATCCAAATGTCCTATATCAGCGTAAGCGACCTATTTTATGCCCAAACCGCGGATTACAAGAAAGTACCGGATGCTGTGCTGCGTCTCGCCAAAGAATGGGCAGAACGGTATCCGGAAGACATAGAGTTCCCGGAGGGATATTTCAGACTGCTGCTGTCCGGACTGTTCTACGCGAGAGCACATGATCTCAGAAATGAGCAGAGGAGACTGTTCCGGGAAATGAAGCGGATCGCTGAAAACACGGATGATTCGGAGTATGAAGAGCGAAGCCAGATGTTAGAAACATTGCACAGCTTACAGGCACTCTATGGCTATCACTGACAATATGCCTGGAATGTCGGTAAACAGGAAGGAAAATCATATGCTGGAATTACGAAAAAAACTGAGTAACTATCAGGAAGTCTTCTATCTGCTGTTCCTGCTCCCTATGACGGGCATGCACTCTATGGGAATTAATTCCGATGACAGGATCTATCTCTACGTATTTGCAGTAGCAACTTTATTCCTGCTGTTGAAGATGGCGGTGACGGATTTCACCTGGAGAGAAATTTTGATCATGAGTGTGTTCGCAGCATTATTGGGTGCAAACTTCCTAAGGAACGGTGAGAAAACGCTGATACTCACGGCTATGGGAATCTTTGGTGCAAAGAACGTGAACCTCGACAAAGTCATGAAATATGCGCTGTGGGAAAAAGCGGTGTTGACCGTGGGGACACTGACGCTGGCGGCGACAGGGGTGATAGAGAATGAAAGGATGCTGTTGCCTAAAAATGGGGAATATTTTGAAATCCCCTGCTATGGTTATTATCATCCTAATATGGCTTTTGCTAATATTTTTATGATATTATTATTGGCAATCATTGTATATGGCGATAAACTGAAATGGTATGCATATGTTCTGGGAACGATGATTATGTTAGGAACTTATTGGGTATTTATGTGTCGTACCGGATTGGTAGTATGGGCTGTGCTATGTTTTATGATGCTTGGATATCGGATTATGAGTCACATTCACTGGGAGAAGGGATATCTCTATTTCTTTACAGCAATCCCAGCAGTACTTATGATATTGACGCTGGTGATTCCGCTTGAGGCTCGTAAGAATGCAGTGCTCGCTGAAAAAATCCATACCCTATTAACTGGAAGGATAGCTTTAATTAATAAGGTATATGACGATGTCTGGGGATTAGTTTTGGGACACATTCCTGTGAGATCTTTTGATAGTATGTATTTTACTACAGTATATAATTATGGCTGGGTTCTTCTAATATTATACTTGGTTGCATATACAGTTGGAATAAGGTATTCTATTCGGAAGGGACAATATTATATTGCAATTGCATTGGGTGCAACAGCCGTGTATGGTTATGTGGAATTATTGCCACTCAGTGTGATATGGAATTTGCCGATGATATATTTAGCCCAGGCATTATTTAGGGAGAGAATGGTAGTGCATGAATAATTATAATAAAAAATATCAGATCATAGAAAGTTATGGTTTGTTCCTAATGGATATCATATGTATCACAGTATCCTATGGATTGGCATATCTTTTGCGTTTCCATGGGGTGCAGTCTCCATTGGGAGAACGGGAGATTGCGCAGATTTATCTGCCTTTTCTATTAATCTGTATGCTCAACAATTTTTTTACAAATGAATACAAGCATTTTTTCCAGAGAGGATATTATTATGAACTGATACGGGTCGTGCGGTATAATGTTATCCTGTTTCTAGTAACAAGTGCCTACATTTATGCTTTTCGACTGGAACTGGATTTCTCCAGACTGCTGTTAGGCTATTTTGTCGTTATTAATACGATTGTGACTTACTTGGTACGTATTGCTTTTAAAAGTTATATGCGTCATTATTATAGTAAAAGCCGCAGTAGCGACAAAGTTATGATCGTGACTTCTGAGGCAGAAGCAGAGCATGTCATGCAGCAGATCGGGAAGGATGCAGCATGGAGTTACGAAGTCGGTGCGATTGCATTGATAGATGCAGATCATGTAGGAGAAACGATTCACGGTATTCCGGTTGTAGCAAAGGATGAGAATGTCATTGATGTGGCCAGACAGAGTGCAGTGGACGTTGTATTATTGTATTGCCCACATATGAATACGCGGGAGTTGGAGCTCCTAGTACAGTCATTCTTGGCTATGGGGGTGGTATGCCATAACTGTGTGGAACAGTTTGGATTCGAAATACCTTGTAGAAGTGTGGGAAAATTCGCCGGTATGCCGGTGATGACTTATGTCATGACAGAGATGGACTATCGCCGTATGATGATCAAACGCTTGATGGACATTGTGGGAGGACTGGTAGGTGTTCTGATTACCCTGACATTTACCCCTTTTGTAGCACTGGCTATCAAACTGGAATCCAAGGGACCGGTATTCTTCTCCCAAGTGAGAATCGGTAAGAATGGCAGACGGTTTAAAATGTATAAATTCCGATCTATGTACATCGATGCGGAGAAGCGGAAGAAAGACTTGATGGCACAGAACGAGGTGAAGGGATTGATGTTCAAGATGGACAACGATCCCAGAATTACCAAAGTGGGACAGTTTATCCGGAAAACCAGTATTGATGAATTACCGCAGTTTTTCAATGTATTAAAGGGCGATATGAGTCTTGTAGGAACGAGACCACCGACAGTAGATGAATTTGAACAGTATAATATCTACTATCGCAGAAGACTGAGTATTACGCCAGGGTTGACGGGGATGTGGCAAGTCAGCGGAAGAAGCGATATTAAGGATTTTGACGATGTAGTGAAGCTGGATCTGAAATATATAGATGACTGGTCGTTAAGACAGGATGTGAAGATACTGATACAGACAGTAGGAGTGGTACTGTTTGGAAGAGGGTCTAGATAAAAAGATAGGATATGCAAGATGAAAAAAAGAAGTGACTAGTGAAAATATGAAGGTATGTTTAGTAGGCTCTTCTGGCGGTCATTTAACACATTTATATATGTTAAAGCCCTTTTGGAAAGACAAAGAACGATTTTGGGTGACTTTTGATAAAGAGGATGCTAGAAGCCTACTGGAAGATGAAAAAGTGTATCCCTGTTATTATCCTACAAATAGGAGCCTTAAAGCATTAATTAAAAATACTATAATTGCCTGGAATGTGTTACATAAGGAGAGACCAGATCTCATTATTTCTTCTGGAGCGGCAGTGGCTGTACCATTCTTCTATTTGGGAAAGATAATGGGAGCAAAGTTGATTTATATTGAGGTATTTGACAGAATTGATAAACCTACCATGACAGGAAAGATGGTATATCCAATTGTTGACAAATTTATTGTCCAGTGGGATGAACAGAAGAAGGTTTATCCTAAGGCAGTCAATCTTGGTAGTATTTTTTAAAGAGGTAAAAGATGATATTTGTAACTGTTGGAACACATGAGCAGCCATTTGACAGGCTTGTAAAAGCAGTAGATGAATTAAAAAGAGATGGAATAATTACTGAAGAGGTTATTATGCAAACAAGGTTCAGTATCTATGAACCTAAATATTGTGAGTGGAGTAAATTAATTCCCTATCGGGAAATGATAAAAAATGTTGAAAATGCGCATATAGTAATAACGCATGGTGGTCCTGCGAGCTTTATTATGCCGCTTGAAATGGGTAAGACACCCATAGTAGTTCCCAGACAGCATCAGTTTGAGGAGCATGTTAATGATCATCAAGTTGAATTTGCAAGAAATGTAGCAGAGAAAATGGGAACAATTATTCCGGTGGAAGATATTACTAAATTAGGAGAAATCATAAGGAATTATGACAAGATTGTTGCTGGAATGGAACATGAAATGTGTAGTAATAATGAAAAGTTTTGTGATGAATTCCAAAAGATTGTAGATGGGATAATGAAATCAAAATATTGATACAGACAGTAGGAGTGGTACTGTTTGTAAGAAAGTCAAAGTAAAACTGTAAATAATTTCAAAAGGAGAATGAACTAATGATCATAACAAGAGCACCATTCAGAGTAAGTTTTTGCGGAGGTGGAAGCGATTTGCCCTCGTTTTATGAAAAATATGGTGGTTGCGTGTTGAGCACTACAATTCGTAAGTATATGTATCTTACAATTCACAATTACTTTGAAAAAGATCAAATTGTGTTAAAATATTCAAAAACAGAAATTGTACACGATTATTCAGAAATAGAACACCGCATTTTCAAACAATGCCTGAGCGATTTCGGACTAAAGGGTGTGGAACTGTCATCTATGGCAGATATACCTGCAGGTACAGGACTCGGTTCCTCCAGTACATTCACTGTGGCACTACTGCAGCTGCTTAATACTTACAAGGGGCAGTATGTATCCAAATATAAACTGGCAAAGGATGCATGTGCAGTAGAAATTGAAAAATTGGGTGAGCCTATTGGTAAACAGGATCAATTCGCGGCAGCTTTTGGCGGATTGAAGTTTTATGAATTTATGCCTAACGGATTTGTAAATGTTGAACCTGTTATTATGAAGCCAGATAGTTATGCAAAACTAGAAAATAACTTATTAATGTTTTATCTAGGGGGAACACATTCGGCTTCTGCGATTTTAAAGGAACAATCAAAGAATGTACAGTCAGTAGACAAAGCGGCAATTCAGCGGCAGATGTGTGACATCGCAAGGAAGTTGAAAGAAGAACTTCAAAACAACCAAGTGGATGCGATGGGAGAACTTTTGCATGAAAATTGGATGTTAAAGAGGTCGCTTGCTGCGGGAATAACTAATCCACTGATAGATGAGACTTATGAAGTGGCAATGAAGGCAGGAGCCACCGGGGGTAAATTATTGGGCGCAGGTGGTGCGGGTTTTATGCTCTTCTATGTTCCCGAAGAAAAGCATGACGCAGTAAGAAATGCACTGTGTAATCTCCGTGAAATGGATTTTGAAATAGACAATTCAGGAGCTACAATAGTAATGACAGACAGAGATTTTGTGTGAGAAAATTAATGATGTAGTAATTGGCAAAATTTAATACAGACAAAAGAGATGGAGGATTGTAATGAATATTTTAGTAGCGGGCGGTGCAGGATTTATAGGTAGCCACTTATGTGATGCGCTTTTGGAAAAAGGAAATAGAGTAATTGTTGCTGACAAGCTCATTATGGGAAAACAAAACATTGAACACTTGATGGAAAATGAAAGATTTAAGTTTTATGAAATGGAATTGGCAGATCAGGGGAATGTTGATAGATTGTTTTCAGAAAATAATATTGATGTTGTGTATCATATGGCAGCCAACTCGGATATTCAAAAAGGTGGGAAGGAACCTTCCATAGATTTCAATGATACACTTCTTACAACAAGAGCATTGCTGGAAGGTATGCGTAAAGCAAATGTAAAGAAAATGTTTTTCGCATCTACTTCGGCAGTATACGGTGAAATGCTAGATGTTAAATTGACAGAGACTACCGGTGGAATCAAACCGGTTTCCTATTATGGTGGTGCTAAGCTTGCATCCGAAGCGTTGATTTCATCCTATGTATCAATGTGTGATATGAGTGTAGTTATTTTCCGATTCCCCAATGTAATAGGACCGAGACTTACTCATGGTGCCGTATTTGATTTTATCAGAAAGTTACGCAAAAATCCCAAGGAATTGGAAATCTTGGGAAACGGAACACAGTGTAAGCCGTATATTTATGTATTGGATTTAGTTGAGGCAATTGTGAAGTTGACAGAAGAATTTAAACAAGGAGAGGAAGTTTATAATATCAGTGTTGAGAGCGAAGGAACTACAGTCACACATATTGCAGAGATTGTAGTAGATGTACTCGGCTTGAAAGATGTTACTTTTAAATATACGGGTGGCGACAGAGGATGGAAAGGAGATGTGCCGAGATTTTCATATGATATCTCAAAGGTACTTTCTACAGGATGGAAACCTAAGCATACGTCTGATGAAGCTGTCAGACAGACAGTAAGCGATGCAATAAAGGCAGGAATGTAAGGACATATAAAATGAATCAAAAATATGTAGCAGTAATACAAGCAGGCGGTATGGGAACAAGAATGAGAGAACTGACTCAGGATAAGATTCCTAAACCTTTATTAGCTTTAAATGGAAAACCAATGATTGAATGGCAGATTCAATCACTTAAAAAGTATGGCATAGCGGAGTTTGTGCTTATTTTGGGACATTTGGGACATTTGATAGAGCAATACTTTGAGGATGGTTCAAAGTGGGATGTAAATATAAAATATATATATGAAAACCAACCGTTAGGGAGTGCCGGAGCATTATATTATGCTAAAGATATCATAGGAAAACGAGATGTCATACTTGTTTTTGGAGATGTTATGTTTGAAATTGACTGGAAACGATACATTCGTTTTCACGAAGAACATAATGGTAAAGTAACACTGCTTGCACATCCTAATGCTCATCCGTTTGACTCTGATTTATTAATTGTGGACGATGAAGAAAAAGTAACTGGAATCGATTCAAAGAAAAACATAAGAAATTATTATTATAAGAATATTGTAAATGCCGGGCTCTCGATTTTTAAAAGAGAGATTTTGGACGACCTTAAAGAAGCAAAAAAAACAGATTATGAAGCGGATCTCATAGAACCATTAATGCAGAAAGGGGAGATATACGCTTATAATACGCCGGAATATGTGAAAGATGTGGGTACGCCGGAAAGATTTTATGCTGCCTGCGAGGAACAGAAGAAGGGCGTGTGGAATGCTAAGAGCTTGGCAAATAGGCAAAAAGCAATATTTCTTGATCGAGATGGAACAATAAATGTACTTAAGGGATTCTTAAAAAGAGTAGATGACTTTGAATTATTGCCAAATGTGATTGAAGCTATAAAAAGGATAAATGCTTCTGAATATCTGGTAATTGTGGCTACTAATCAGCCGGTGATTGCCAGAGGGGAATGCTCTTTTGAGGAACTGGAGAATATACATAAAAAGTTGGAAACAGAACTCGGGAAAACAGGAGCTTTTGTAAATGATATATTCTTTTGCCCTCACCATCCGGATAAGGGATATGAGGGAGAAATACCAGAACTGAAAATTAACTGTGATTGTCGAAAACCTAAAACAGGAATGCTAAATACGGCAGCGGAAAAATACAATATAAATTTGCATGATTCCTGGTATATAGGTGACACTACGGTAGATATACAAACCGGATATAATGCCGGTATGAGGACGGTGCTTGTTCATACAGGTGAGGCAGGCAAAGATGGTAAGTATAACGTAGTGGCAGATTATGAGGCTGAAGATCTGCTAGGTGCAGTAAATAAAATTATCAACAATGAACAGCAGGAAAAGGAGAAAAACCATGGATTTTAGAACAGATATTAAAGACTATATTGCTTGTGAGATTGAAACCTTAAAAAAAATAGATATTTCAGCAATTAATGATGCATTGAATCTTTTGATGGAAACAGCGAAAAACCATAAAAGAATATATATTTTTGGAAATGGAGGAAGTTCTGCAACCGCATCTCATTTTCAAAATGATTTCGGAAAGGGAGTATCGGAATATGTAGAAGATAAGTTTCGATTTCAATGTTTAAATGACAATGTTGCTACACTTATGGCTGTTGCAAATGATATAGGTTTTGAGGAAGTATTTCGCTTTCAGTTAAATGGAGTCATTGAACCTGGCGATATTGTAATAGCTATCTCTGGTAGTGGAAATTCAAAAAATGTCATTAATGCAGTTGAATATGCCAAGAGTTGTGGAAATAAGATTATTGGTCTGACAGGATATAGCGGAGGAAAACTTAAGGAACTTAGTGATATATCGTTGCACGTGCCGGTTAATAGTATGCAGGTGACAGAAGATATTCATATGGTATTTGATCACCTGATGATGAGTATGTTTTATCAGCATTTGTGTGGAAAGAATCATCTTAGTGAATAAGGAGCCACTGTGGTGAATACGCAGAGAATAAAATTTATAGATACCTATATAGACAATTTAACAGCATCTGAAGCAAAAGAATGCGTAAACGAAGTGATTCGCAAACCGGGGTATCACTATGTGGTAACCCCCAATGCGGATATTATTGTGAAGATGCATCAAGATAGAGAGTTAAAAGACATTTGTGAAAAGGCGGATTTGATTCTTACAGACGGACAAATAGTTGTAAAACTATCTCGAAGATACGGAACTGCTATCAAAGAGCGTGTATGTATGACTGATTTCGTATGGGATGTATTTGATCTTGCCATTGAAAAGGAATATAAGATATTTCTCCTTGGAGGAAAGGAAGAAATATTGTCAAAAGCTACAGAAAATGTTAAAAAGAAGTTGCCCAAACTTAACATTGTGGATTCCTATTCACCGCCATTTGGTTTTGAAAAGGACAAAAAAGCATTAGCTGAAACGAATGAGCGGATCAGAAACAGCCATGCAGATATATTGATTGTTTTCTTGGGATGCCCAAAACAAGAGAAATTCATTGCGCAAAACAAAGATATTTATCAAGTTCCTATTTCGTTTACTATGGGCGGCTGTGTGGATTTTCTTGCTGGAGAAGTGAAACGAGCTCCAAAGTGGATGCAGAGTGCAGGACTTGAATGGTTTTATAGATTTATACAGGAACCCAAGAGAATGTTTAAGAGATATTTTGTGGATGATATTAAAATATTTGGATTGGTCAGGAAGTATAGTAAGAGATAGGGGGGACAATAGAAATGAAAATTTTGGTAACAGGAGCTAATGGCTATTTGGGGACAGGAGTCGTTAAAGAACTTCTTGATAGAGGACAAGAAGTTATTGCGACTGACTTCAGTATGGATCATGTTGATGATAGAGCTCAGAAAATGGCAGGCGATTTGTTTGAGATTGAGAATCCATATGTTTTCTTCGGACAACCAGATATTCTCTTACATTTAGCATGGAGGGATGGATTTGTACACTATTCAACATCACATGTGGAAGATTTACCTAAGCACTTTACGTTTATTAAAAAGATGGCTGAAGCAGGTGTAAATCAAATAGCAGCAATGGGGAGTATGCATGAGATTGGCTTTTTTGAAGGCAGCATTAATGAGACAACAGCATGTAATCCAGTAACACCATATGGTATTAGTAAGAATGCGTTAAGAAATTTAACAGAAATGATATGCAACCAAAACAATATTATATTTCAATGGCTTAGGGGCTACTATATTGTAGGAAATTCAAAATATGGTTGTTCTATTTTTTCAAAAATTACAGCAGCAGAAGAAGAAGGCACGATAGAATTCCCATTTACATCAGGACAAAATCAGTTTGATTTTATCGATTATGACATGTTTTGCAAGCAGGTGGCAGCAACGGTAAGCCAAACTAATGTCAATGGAATTATCAATATATGTTCTGGCTATCCAGAAAAACTATCAAATAGGGTTGAACGATTTATTAAAGAAAATGATTATGCAATAAAATTGAAATATGGAGCGTTTCCTGACAGACCATATGATTCTAAGGCGGTGTGGGGGGACAGCAAAAAAATTGACAAAATCATGAAGGAACAGTAGGATGGTATGATGGCAAAAGTTTTAGCAGGAATTGTATTATATAATTCAGATTTTCCCAGATTGTTAGAGTGTTTAGCAGGGTTGGAAAACCAAGTGGAAAGTATTATAGTTTGGGACAATAGTCCGCAGGAATACTCAGCATTAGAAAGAGAAAAAATTTGCGAGTATAGAAATTGTGAATACATATACGCAAATGAGAATCTGGGAATGCCTGAAGGAATGAATCGAATTATGCAAATCGCTAAAAACAGAGGACTTGAATGGGTTCTTACTATGAATGCAGATTCCATTGTCCCTGATAATTTAATAGAAAAATATGCTGATTATTTTGAACAATCAGATGTCGGAATGATTTGCCCACAAATAATAGATAAAAGAAGAAAGTATATGAAGCTAGATAAAACTGAGGGTAAAGAATATGTTAATATGTGTATTACCTCCGCTGCATGTACAAGAATTCTTGCATGGGAAGATGTTGGAAAATTTGATTCCTGGTTATTTGTGGATTTATTAGATAATGATATAAGTAAACGAATGATTTTAAATGGTTGGAAAATTGTAAAGGTAAATTCCGTAGTGCTAGATCAGGAATTTGGTGACATTAAAGGGAAAGCTCCAAAAGTAGAAGCTTTTTGGTTGAAAATTGGAAAGATTTTTCATAATGATAATTTTGCAAAGTTTTCTTACAAAAAAATTGTACATCCAATTAGAGTTTTTTATACATGCAGAAATATAATATATCTTAATAAAAAATTTTGTAATTATGGTGGTATCGGATATGAAGAAAATTACAATTGCAAGACTTTTTTAGGTTTTCTGATATGCTTTGTATTTCCAAGTATTCTTCGATCCGACCAAAAAATTAGAACAATAAAGTCCGTTATACTTGGATTTAACGAAGGCGCTAAAAAGCAAGTGATTCCATGGAAAGCTACTTCTAGATTTAACGAAGAAAATTGATATATGAATCTATCAAAGAAAGGTGTAGATTGGATTAAAATGGATTCGAGAAAACGTATAGTTCAAGCTAATTTGAAAAATGCAGGCGGAGGCTTTTCAGTAGCGTATGAAGCGCAAAAACAAATACAGAAAGAGTATATATTTGATTATTACTGTCCTGATAAGTTTGTAGACAATGATATCTATCAACATCTTATGAGCATGGGGAGCAAGTGTGTAGGAGAAGTTAATTGTGGTAACAGATGGTTGAAACAATATTATGTCTACAAAAAATTTTATCATTATCTTATAGATAATACATATGATACGGTACATATTCATGCAGATACAGCATGGAAGAGCAGTATTTATTTCTTAGCTGCGAAAAAAGCACGAATAAAAAAAATAATAGTACATTCTCACTCTAGTGGAATAAATGGACACTATAGAGTTGTTAATAATTTTATGCATTTTCTAACAAAACCAATAATAAAAAATGCAGATGTGAAATGTGCCTGCTCAAATGTTGCGGCAAAGTGGATGTTTGGAACAGTATCAAATGTAAATATTATTCATAATGGGGTAGATATTGAAAAATTTAAATTTAATTTGAAAAGTAGAGAGAAAATAAGAAAAAAATATGAGTTGGGTCAAAAAAGGGTGATAGGTCATATAAGCGATTTTTCTTACCCTAAAAATCCAGAATTTATTCGTGATATCATAAGAGTATTTAAAAACAACCCGAATTATGTATTCCTTATGGTTGGAAATTCAGAAAAAAGTTTGTTAAAAAAATATATTGATGCAGATGAAACAATTAAAAATGTAATTTTTACTGGAAGTGTTACAAATCCGCAAGATTATTTGTGCGCAATGGATATATTTATTCTTCCGTCGAGATTTGAGGGACTGCCAATGTGTGCATTAGAAGCACAAGTTAGTGGGTTATTTACAATTGTTTCCAACAATGTAACAGAAGAAACAGAATGCTCGAGTTATTTTGGACGATTACCTCTTAATTTGGATGCATGGATAGAAATGATTGAGAAAATCGATTTAAACTATGCAAGAGAGGATTTGAATCAGTATTTAGACATTGAAAAAGCAAGTTCATCTAATATGGCAGAGCAATTTAGAAAAATATACAGCATGGAGACTTAAAATATATGGAAGATTTAATAAGTGTTATTATTCCGGTGTACAATGTGGAGCCTTATTTAGAGCGTTGTATGAATTCAATACTCCATCAAACCTATGAAAATCTGGAGATAATATTGGTAGATGATAAATCAACGGATAGAAGTAATGAGATGTGTCTGGAATACCTTGCGGATAAGCGTGTAAGAATAGAACATGGTATTGGTGAGGGCTTAAGCGGAGCCAGAAATTCCGGGCTGGATATTGCAACAGGTAAATATGTTGTGTTTGTTGACAGTGACGATTATGCAGAATTAACAATGATAGAGAATTTATATCATTGTTTACTTAAAACAAATGCAGATACGGTTATTGGAGGATTCAGAAGAAAAAAAGGTGAGCATATAGAGATTAGAGAAAATGAATTCGCTGGAAATGTTTATGATAATTGCATGGACATAAAGAATAAAGTTCTTAAAAAAATGTTGGCATCAGATGGAAATGATCACATAGAAATGTCGGTTTGGAAAGTACTATTTTCAATGGATATTATCCAAGACAACCATTTGAGATTTCCAGATAAAAAGTATTTATGCGAAGATATTATATTTGATTTTGACTATTATTTATTATCAAAGAGGGTAGCGATGAGTGATGATACAGGATACTGTTATTGTTTAAATGGAGAATCACTCTCTCAAATGTACCAAAAAAACAAGTTTGACCGGATAAGCTTTCAAACGGCTGAAATGAGAAGACTTGCAGTAAAAGTTGGGATGGATGAGGAAGCTTTTTTAAGGATAGATAATTTTTATGTTGGAAATCTTATCCATCACATAAAGACTATGGTTGCTTGTGTAGATAAAGTTGGCAAAAGAGAATGCCAAAAAGAAATAAAAAAAGTTTGTGAGGATAATTGTGTAAGAAATGTAAACTGGGATAATCTTGAAAAATGCTTTAGTGGAAGAGACAAAATTCCTTATAAAATGATGGAAAAATGCAAACCGTTAGCGTTATACAATTATTTACGGTTACTTACTACTGTGAGGAGAATCGTGAGAAGGCAATAATTAATTATATAAGGTGGGTCAAATGCTGGATAAAAAGAAAAGTATATGTTTGATTTTACCGGGAAAACTCCCGGTACCTAATATTAAAGGTGGTGCAATAGAGACTTTACTTACGCTTTTGATAGATCAAAATGAAATCTATGAGAGAGTTCATTTTATTGTTATTTGTGCATGGGCAGAAGGGATAGAGGAAGCAACTTCAAAATATAAGAATACGGAATTTTATTTTTTTAGAATAAGATCAAGTATTTGGAAAAAGGGTATTAATTTTGTAAATTATGTTATTTCAAAAACTACAGGAAGTATTGATTTTTTTAAAACGCCAATGCATCATGACATTGAACAAATTATAAAGGGTATACAAGCTGATTCGGTAGTAGTTGAACATGGAATTTATAGACATTTTGGGTTCTTGAGAAAATATTTTGATCGTAATCAGCTATATCTTCATATTCACGGGATTGCGCCAACAATGGATAGAGAGACAAAAAAAACTTTTGGCCATTTTATTGCAGTTAGTGAATATTTAGAAAAGATTTATAAAAAAGACTTTGATGGATATGATACGACGTTTCATGTGTGCTTAAATGGTATAGCAGATGAATACTTTAGACGTAGATTATCTGATGGAGAGCGTCAAGAATTAAGAAAACAATTTGGCGTAAATGCTGATGATACCCTAATAATATTTTGTGGTAGATTGATATATGAAAAGGGAGTAAAAGAAATAATTAATGGTGTGATAGGAACGGACAATCACACAATGAAACTGATGATTGTGGGAGGGTCAAATTTTGAGGATAGTTCTTTAACCAAGTATGTCAAAGAAGTACAAGAACTGGCAAAAGAACATTCAGACCAAGTTTTTTTTATCGGATACGTACCAAATAATGAACTGTTTCAGTACTATCAGATGGCGGACGTACAAGTTGTTTGCTCAATATGTGAAGAAGCGGCGGGGTTGGTAGCCATAGAGGGCATGATGTCGGGATTACCTTTAATTATTACGGATTCTGGAGGATTACCAGAATATGTAGGCGAAAATGCATATGCGGTGTTAAAAAAGAAAAATGCTCTGATAAATTGTGAAGATAGAAAAGAATTATCTCAACAGTTAACATTGGCATTAAATAATCTTCATAATTCTGAAAAGGTTAATATACAGCATGTAGAAAATAATAAGTATGATGCATGTAGTTTTTATTTTCATTTTTTGGATATTGTTTAGGCGGGATTTGATATTCTATGAATCATACAAAATATAATTATTCAAAAATAGTATATTTCTTATTATATTTATGGTTGGGATTAAGCGCAGTATCGCTTTCTACTATTTCAGAGATTAATTCAAATGTAGTAATTATATTTGGAAAAATTGTAATATTAGTAAGAATCTCTTTGATGGTATTGTATGTATGTAATATGTTTACAAATAAGATAAAGATAAAGGATTTGTTTATTTTTGGCTTTTTTATGGCTGTTTCTGCTTTAGCTTATTTGGGTAGTGATAAATGGTTATTATTTGATATTCTCTTTGTTGCTATTTTTTGGGGAGATAAATTAGACTATAAGAAGATACTGAATATGTACTATTATGTATTGATTACAGCTACGTTAGTGATAATTGCATTGTACTTCGTAGGTGTATTGCCAGATTTTTCTTATGAAAGGGGCAATGGATTAATGAGGCACAGTTTTGGCTTTTCCCATCCCAATACGTTAGGGTTTATTTTGTTTGTGCTATCAATTTTATATTGCCTAAGAAAAAAAGTTATTACATTTTTGGATTATATATTACTAATAATTATTGCCGTATTTACTTATGTTGGACCAAACTCAGAAACATGTACAGCGTGTATATTATTAATGGGAAGTTATTGCTTTATAAGAGACAATAATAGAGTCAAATCATTTAAAGCATCGCTAACAAAACAAACAAAGAAAAAGTGGCAAAATATATTTATCAGTGGAAGTATAATTATTTTAATTATGCTTATTTATCTAGTAGCATTGCGAGGTGCTGGAGCAGCTTTTATTGCAAAAATTTCGGGTACTTTATATACACGATTTAGGTATGGTGCATATGCAATTAGACAGTATGGATTTTCCTTATGGGGACAATATATTCCGATGATTGGCGATGGAGATATTTTAAATGGAGTTGATGTGTCAAAATACTTTACATTAGATTGCTTATATTTTTATTTGCCAATAGTAATAGGACTTATACCAACAGCTTTTTTTACCTTGTGTTATATACATTGCATGAAAATTTCAGCACACAAAGGCAATAAAACACTTTTAGCGGCTGCTTTTATTACTTTGGTGTATAGTATTGCAGAAGTGAGTGCTGTAACATTATTTTCAGCATATCTTTATATATTGGCAATTGCGCAGGTAAATTATATCAACATAAGAGATAAAGAAAATATGTTTAATAATGAATTAAAGAGGAGTAAAGTGGAATGATTGCTTTTGTATGTGCATCATATATTCAAACAATAAGAGCGTTTCAGATGCATTCGCAGATAGATGGATTTAAACAGAATGCGGATTTGTTTCTAGTAAATAAAATGTTTGAAGATGTAGAGCTCATTAGTAGATTTAGAAAGACTAGGGCTTTTAATAATGTTCATTATATTGATACTTCTGCCGATGAAACGGCTGCAACATTGAGGTATATGTATGCAAAAAAATATAAAGACATATTGAAAAAAAACTCTTATTCTAAAGTGATATCTTTTAATGAGGAAGAAATAATAGCTCAGGCGTTGTATAATTTAAATAAGAGACAACCTAATTTTGAATTCCATTGTGTTGAAGATGCACCTAGCGCTTATGAAGTATATTTACCACCTAATTTTAGCTGGAAACATCCGTATAAGTGGTTAGGAATAGATAAACCATTTTACAAGATAAAAGAGTGGTGGACATCGTGCCCAGAACTTATGACTTTTCCCAAGGAATGTAATTTTGAAGTGAAAAAACTGCCACCTATTAATGTCAATGATAGGAAATTGCTAGATATAGTTAATTATATATACGATTATAAGGCAGACGAAAATTTAAATAAAGTAGATTGCCTGATTATGGAGGAAAGTCATTATACAGATGGATTAATGATTGATAATAAAGATTATGAGATATATGAAAAAATAGTGAAAAGATATCCCGATATAAAATTTGCAATTAAATTGCATCCTAGAACGAGAAAAAATAGATTTGAGGGCTTGGTGTCGTCTGTTCAAAATATGCGGGTACCGTGGGAACTTATTGCATGGAATAGGATGGTTTCAAATGACACGGAGTTGTTCCAATTAGGTATTATATGTGGAACAATGGTTTCGGACAAACTTTTGTTCGGCTATGAAGGTTCTAAGATGCTTCTTGCAAAGGTGTTTAAAGGATTAATAAGAGCAGAGGGGGGATATTGTCGTATCTCAGATGCATTAATACAAAAATACGAGCGGTTTCAGCAGGAATACAAGCAACCGGATAAATTCGTTTTGCCTTGCACAGAAGAGGAAGTTTTTAGAATTCTTGACAAAAAATGGAAAAACGGACATGAATTGGGGGAAAAGTAATTGCCATGGACTCTAAGTCAAAATATTTATGGAAGAATACAAGTATTCTGACTATAAGCAATTTTTCATCAAAAATTTTAGTGTTTTTATTAGTGCCATTATATACTAGTACGCTGACGACCGAGGAATATGGAATTTATGAAATCATAATGTCTACTGTACAATTATTGATTCCTTTTTTAACATTGAACATAGTTGATGGCGTTCTCCGATTTATGATGGATGTTAATGCAAATAAATCGACAATAAAGGGCATCGGCTTAGCATTTATAGTGATATCCATTACAATCTTTTTTATAATGGTAGTTGTAAATAGTGTGTTTGATATTTGGAATACACTTAAAAACTTTGAAGTAGAAGCTTTTTTATATTTTACATTTTATGTATTTAACCAATTATTTATACAAGTAGCAAAAGGACAGGAAAATGTAAAAGAGTTAGCAATTTCTGGTGTTATAAGTACGACAATATCCTTGATTGCTAATGTTTTATTACTTGTTGTAATACCTATGGGGTTAAGAGGTTTTTTTTCGGCATATATTTTGGGACAATTATCATCAGCGTTATATCTTATGAAGAAAACGTGTTTTTTTAAAAATATATCTTTAAATTTTAATAAAAAAGAACTTAAAGATATATTGAATTATTCAATCCCCCTAATATTTGTGTCATTAGGATGGCTGATTAATAATGTATCTGATAGATATGTCGTGACCTGGCTATGCGGTATGGATCAAAATGGAATTTACTCAGTTGCTTATAAGATACCTACTATTATTACAACAGTTCAAAACATTTTTTTACAGGCATGGACGATATCGGCAATAAAAGAATACAATAGTAATGATAGAGACCTTTTCTATAAAAGAACCTTTTTTGCATTAAACGCTGTAATGAGTATATGCTGCTCATTTCTAGTACTTACAACTAAAATATTTGCTAGATTATTATATGCGAAAGACTTTTATGAAGCATGGCAATATGTTCCCTTTTTACTTGTGAGTTCTGTCTTTGGGGCAGCATCTGGCTATATTGGACCTATATTATCTGCAAAAAAAAATACAAAAGTTATGGCAATGTCTACTTTTGGAGGGGCAATAGTAAACTTGGTATTGAACTTTGTACTGATATATAGTATAGGTGTTCAAGGGGCAACTATGGCTACAGCAATATCCAATGTAATTATTTATATTTTAAGGAGAAAAGCTATTCATAATATTGTTATTGATTCAAACTATAAGAAAATAGTGATTTCATGGATACTTATTTCGATACAGGCTATTGTAGTAATAATAGATAAATTTGTTATTATGCAAATCCCTATTATTTTAATGATAGTATATATATACAGACACATTATTATAGACATAGGAAAGAAAATTTTAGGAGTGTTACATTATAAAAATTGAATATTGTGCTAAAAGCAGATATAATAAAAATATATTATTAATATAATGGAAAACACATTAATAACTGTGAATTTAATAATGAATAAAAAGAAAAGTATATTAGTGAAAAGATAATGATTGTAAACTTTATTAAAAAGAGATTATAAAGTTTGCTTTTTGAAAGTAAACAACAATTATTTTGAGGCAGTTGAGGGATAGTTGTATATAAGTATTTTCAAGAGTAAATTTTAATAAATGTTGCCTGACGAACAATGTAAAAGAGAATGGGAGGAAAAAATGAAAGTAACGGCTTTATTAACAGGAAGAGGTAATAATACACTAAAGGACAAAAATATTTTGGATGTTTTAGGTCATCCTGTGTTATATTATCCGGCACATGCTGCCCGTATGGCAAAAAGCATTGATACATACTATTGTAGTAGCGATGATGAAAAGATTTTAGAAGCAGCAGAAAAAGAAGGGTTTCAGAGAATTGTCCGTCCTGAATATTTAGGAGCTCCTACTGCACAGCATGTGGATGTAATCAAGCATGCAGTAGGATTTATCAAGGAAAAAGAAGAATTAGGGGATATATTAGTGGTTATTCTTGCCAATAACATTACAATAAAATCAGAGTGGATTGATGATTGCGTTAAAATGATGCAGAATGATATGTCACTTTCAGCAGTAGTACCTGTATATGAAGATAATGATCACCATCCTTTGAGAGGAAAGCGAATTGACGAAAATGGAAGACTTGCAATGTATGAGCAGGGAATAACAGGACATATCTCCACTAATCGACAGGATTTGCCAGTATGCTATTTCCTATCTCATAATATATGGGTTTTGAATACAAAAAAAATGTTAGAAAGTAATTATGAGGGACAGCAACCGTGGGGATTTATGGGACAGAATATTGCATATTATGAAATAGAGGAATCCATTGATATCCATAAGAAAATTGATTTGTATATTGCGAAAGAATGGATAAAAGAAAATTATGTTGACTAGAGACGAAATAGAGTAGTTACAAAATGGAGGAGAGTAAAAATGAATTATCTTGTTACAGGGGCAGCTGGATTTATAGGTGCGGCAATTGCAGAAAAACTGATTGAAGAGGGACATTCATGCACCACAATTGATAATTTGTTTACAGGGAAAAAGGAACATATTCCAGCAAAATGTAAATTTATTATGGGAGATACGTCAGATATTAAAGTTATAGAACAGTTAGGGAATGAACACTTTGATGCGATTATACATATTGCAGGCCAAAGTTCGGGTGAAGTTAGTTTTGACAATCCTGTATATGATTTACATACGAATACACAGTCAACAATTCTATTATTAGATTATGCAAAGAGGACAGGATGTAAAAAGTTTATATACGCTAGTTCAATGTCAGTATATGGAGATCATAATCCTCCAGTATGCACAGAGGAAACCGTAACGGTTCCTAAGAGCTTTTATGCAGTTGGAAAATTAGCAAGTGAGAATTATATGAGAATATATTCAGAGTTTGGGATAGCATGTACTGCATTGAGATTTTTTAATGTGTATGGTGTCGGGCAAAACATGGACAACCTAAGGCAGGGAATGGCAAGTATCTTCTTGGCTATGGCAATTAAGGATGGATATATTAATGTCAAAGGAAGCAAGGATAGATTTAGAGACTTTGTTTATATTGATGATGTTGTTTGTGCAGTTATAAAAGCATTAGAGAGAGAAGAAGGATATCAAGTATATAATGTAGCAACAGGAAAGAAAACAACGGTAGAAAAAGTAGTGAACAAAATATCTAATAGTCTTTCTAACACAATACACGTGGAATATTCGGGAGGGACTCCGGGAGATCAATTTGGTATATATGGTGATTATAGCAAAATAGAGCAAGAATTGGATTGGCGACCGGAAGTTGAATTTGACGAAGGAATGGATCGAATGATAAAATGGGCAGTTGAAAGTATGAAAAAGTGACAAAATTGTTTTGACTATGAAAAATAATTTTAATGACGCTTTTGCTGAACTTTTAAGATGTAAGTACTCAAACATGAGTACCACAAAATAAAATAGAACGTTATCTTATAGGCAATTCCGGTATAGTCGTGCTTTGGCAGTCTCCACGAGACTGTACATGAAGGTACTGGCCTTGGCACCGCGGATGGAATCCACATTGCCCGAGTTCTTACGGCCGGTGGTAAAGGGGAGGATAGCATGTTACGCCGTGTTGTTGTCCATGTATAGTGGCCCAGTTGTTAAAACAAAAGTTTTTGATTTTTGTTTTAACAACTGAGCCACTATAGGTAACACATATCTGTGTATCCGCAGATTGCACAGCTGTTTATGAGAGTCTGTGAAAGTTTTTCTGTAAATAAGTATTAGCTAATAGGTCTTCTATGATAAAATCTAAATCATAGGAGGCCTATTATTATGGCAAGAGAAAAGAAACCTGTTCACAGTAAGCGCCAAGTAAACGTCAAATCCTGCGCCTACCCTTAAATTTAACGCCGCTTTTATGAGCGGCGTGGTTTCCGGCATTCCTCGGGAAGCTCCTCTGCCCAGGGCATCAGCTGATCTAGTTTTGCCGGATCTATATTTCCTTTTTCGTCACAATACTTAGGCAGCTCCGTGAGGATATACCTGAAGTAGTAGTATGGGCGCAGATTGTTCAGCTTTGCTGTTTCTGAAATACTGTAAACAAGAGCGCTGGCTCCGGCACCTTTTGCTGTGTTATGGAACATCCAGTTCTTTTTGCCGATACAGAAAGTCCGGATAGCCCGCTCGGAAGCGGAGTTATCGATTGGGATATCCCCATCGGTCAGAAATACCTTTAAATAGTTTTCCTGATGGATGACGAAATTTAGTCCCTGTCCGGTCCTGGATTTCGGAGGCACCGCACATTCTGCAACCTGTTGTTTTGCCCACGCAAAGAAATCCTCAACCAGCGGCTTTATCCTTGTCTGCCGCTGTGTAAGGCGATCCGTTGCCGGAAGTTCTTTCAGTTCGGTATCGATCCGGTAGAATTCTGCGATCTTTTGTAATGCCTGGTATGCCATGGAATTTTTTACTGACAGGGGATCCTTTTTATCCGCTGCCTTTACGGCATCTGCAAAGGCTCTTCTTGCATGTGCCCAACAGTTTGCATTTGTCACTCCCGGCAGTTTTTTGTCCAGCAGATGATACTGCTCCAGACTGTCCGTGACCAGAACTCCTTTGTAGTTCCGGTAAAACTCCAGCGGCTTTTCGTGATCCCTGCCTTTCTGGTATTCGTAGATCACCACAGGACGTTCCTTATAGAACTCCCCGGAACGGTGTACCCACATGTAGCATTTACTGTTCGGACGGCCACTGTCACCGATCACCTGTGTCGGTGTTTCGTCTGACTGCGTCACCGGCAGGGACAGCAGTTCCTGCTTCATACGATCCACAAACGGTTCGAAATATTTCTCAGCACACCGGATGATCCAGTTCGACATGGTCTGTCTGGAGATATTTACACCATTGCGTTGAAACTCCTGCTCGACTCTGTGCAGTGCAGAGGAGTTCACATATTTTACATTCAGAATGGATGCAAGCAGGGAAGGAGTAACGATGCTTCCACGCAGAAGGTCCTTGGGGCGCTTTCCACGTAAGAATTCGTCCTGATGATCTCCGCCAGTGCCTACATAGACTTCCACGGTATGGATTTCCACCGTCCAGGATTCCGGCTCATGGCGCGGAATAAGAACAGGTCGCCATTTTAGGTAATCGCAAAGCAGATTTTCTAATATGCGGGGAAGATTCTCTAAAGGTGACTTTGTTGTTTCACTTAGACGCTCGCATACGTCTCCGATGGCTATTTCATAGGGTAAGTTATTTAACCTGAATTTATTATACATAAGATAAACCGAGCGTATTAGACTGACCGGTTTAAATGCGCTTTGACTATATAATAGAAAATAATATTTTGACATTATCACGTATTTATTGACGAAGTGTTTTAAAAAGTTGTAAAAAGGGTATAAACGTTGGATCAAAAAATGGCAGAAAGCTTGTAAATAAGCTTTCTGCCATTTTTATTTTATCTGCCTCTGTTAATTTAGATATTAAATATTAAATAGAAACATTTCGATAAATCGAAAGACATAGGCCGATAAATCGAAATAATGCGAGTGAACAATATATGTTATGATATTAATATAAAACTTCGGAAACTTAAAACAACAAAACGTCTCGGGACTGTAAAGACGATTATGTACAAGCGTGATAAGGAGGAAACAATGATTCAACAGGCGACTTTTATGAATGATGTACAAATTGACAAGGCGCGTAAGGAAGGCGAATTAGTAATATGCCCTTACAATCGGGAAAATTTAACACCGGTTGGATATAATCTGAGTTTTTCAGGATTTATTGTATCCTTGGGGAAAAAGGCTTTTGTAAAGATGAAGCATAAAGATAACGAATGGTTCTTCTATTTAAAGCCGCATGAGACAGTGCTGGTTTGGACCAGAGAGACTATTTGGGTTTCCAGATTTATAGGAGGTACTTTTCATTCTAAGGTCAGCCTGGTGACAAATGGTCTGGGACAGGTATCGACTACTTTGGATCCCGGATGGCATGGTCAGCTGTTGGTTCCCCTTAATAATCCTACAAAGAGGAAGATTAAAGTTGTAATTGCTCATGATGGTGAAAATGGAAAGGAATTTGAAACCTTCATTACAATGGTGCTGTATCGGGCACAAGAGGCATCCATGTATGAAAAAAGTGATAATAAAGCGGCAAGAACAGAGCTTTTAGAGAATATTTTAAAGGACAAGAAAAAGGATCATGATGCACAGCAGTTATTGAGACTTGTATATCGGGTAAAAGAAAGTGACAATAAGATGGATGAATTGTGTGATTTAAATGATCCTATTGACAGAAGAGAAAAGATAAAAATGTTTGAGAAAGAACATAGAAATGTGATTAAGGAGATAGACAAGGAGTTTGATCGTCTTAATCAGTTTAGCACTAAAATGTATAATGCACGAAATTTGATTTATTGGGGGAGCGTAGTGATAGTCTTTCTTGGGATCATTGTAGTAACTGTACTTATACAGGTGAAAGGTGACGATACGACGAAAAATATATTTGCCGGTTGTATAGGTGTGGTTACAACATTGTTAGTTTGGGGATTTGAACAAATAAGAGCAAAATATCTTTGATCAGTATATTACAGAGAATGGAGACTGGCATTATGGTAGAAGAAAAGAAAGAGATAACAAGAGAATATGTTGAACAAGTCTATAATGAATTGGGACATTATATCATAATTGGGCTAACGGGTCGCTGCGGTTCGGGGTGCTCAACGACCAGAGATATACTATGTGTAGAGGGAAAACTTAATCCCGAGGATTATATGGGAAATATTTCGAATGGATCGGAACACAACATCGATAGAGATAGGAAGGTAATTCTTGATTTTGCGGAAAAAAATCCGCTTCATTTTGATTCGATTAAAGTGCGTGATATTTTAACTTCTTATATATTGGAGAATATAGAAGCATTTTTCGAACTTTTAAATTACATGTTCCCGGATATTTGTGGGGATGGCAAAAAGCTGAGGAATGATTTTTGCAACTTTTTTAACAGTAGAATGGGCGGAGTTAATGATGGGGATACTCCGCTTGATGTTGCGATTAAAACCAATTCACAGATCTGGAAAAAGATAAACGAAAATATATATCATTTTATTGAAAAAATTGATGAGGAACAATATGATTTTTTGTTCAAACGATTGGAAAGAATCAGCACGATCATTAAAGAGTTTTTGGGTGAAATCGGTGATGAGAATCAGTATACAGCAGTTTACCAATATGTTGGAAATATTGTGAGAACGTATGGGGAACTAAAAGAATTATCAAAGTGTACCTGCTATGATGATGCCAGCAAAACAGGGATGTATGCTGTTGCAAAGAGAATAAATGCTATACTCAAAATAATGAGAAAAAAAGAATGGATATTAGCTAATTATACAAAAGAAATAGATAAGCGGGAGATGCCGATTAAAGAAAGTAATGTCCATGTTGTCATTGACTGTATTAAAAACGTATTTGAGGCAGAATACTTTAAAGTAAGATATCATTCTTTTTATTTGGTAGCCTTAACGCTCGATGATGATGTAAGAAAGGAGCGGTTAAAGATTAATAAGGGGCTGAATAATTTTCAGATAGAGGTTATTGACTCGCGGGAACAGCCATCAAAAGCAAAAAAATTACTGAAGGACTTTGCAGCCAAGGAACAACCCGGAGGGAAAGATAAAAACAAAGGAGATAATAGCAACAAGAAACAAAAACCCAGATTAGAAGTATATAATAGATTGTTTGGAGAGAATAATAAATGCTCAAAAATATATAAGATGGCATATGAAAGCAATACATATTCATTCAGACTGCAGGATGTGGATGGATGTATACAAAATGCAGATATTCTGATAAACAATGGAGGAACAAAGGAAAAACTCGGATTGACAATAATGAGATATGTCTGTCTGATGCAACATCCGGGACTGGTTTTGCCAACGGTTGATGAACGCTGTATGCAGGTTGCGCAGGCGGCTAAATTAAATTCAGGGTGTATTTCCCGACAAGTGGGAGCTGTTGTGAGTGATGCAAAAGGAAATATCTTATCCATCGGATGGAATGATGCGGCGACGACAGACGGCAATGAGTGTATCAGCTGTATACGCAGAAGTTTTCATAATCTTATATATAAGAAGGATTCAATGGCATACAGTTACTATGAATTATATGATCCGGAGTTCAGAAAAAAACTGCTGGATATTATGAAAAAGACATGTGAGATAGGCGATAGAGACATTTCGGAAGAACCGACAGAAGAATTGATTACCGCGTTTGTTGATAAGGTAAAAAAGAAGGCGCATGGAGTACCGTTGGTCTTTTGCTTTAAGGATATTTATTCGGCTATGACGCATGATCATAATCAGGTGCATACCAGGGCACAACATGGAGAAGAAAACGCGTTGGAGGCATGCGACAGAAGTAAATGTTCAGGAGGAACCCTGTATACAACGTCATCATCCTGCGAATTGTGTGCAAAAAAAGCACTTAGCTATAACATACGGCGAATCGTGTATATTGAGCCTTATTCCGGAATTACCAACGAGCATGTTCTTGGACACGAAGTAGAAAATGGTGTAAAAATTCGCAGAGACAATATGACAAGAATAGAGTCCATGAAAGTTGAATTGTTTACAGGTGCTACACAAAACGCCTATACAAGGCTGTATACGCCAATTTTCCCGCTGAAAGATGAATTGAAATTAAGGGGAATAAATTTGAAGTAGTTTTAGCTGTATTTTGGAAAAAAGAAAAGGGAAGAGATAACAGGGTGGTTCCTTGCGGGGGATCACTCTGTTATTATGCAAAGAAGAGCTATAATAAATGTTTTATTTACTTTTTTCTTTATTCGTGGCTATAATAGGGATAGATATAAAGTGGAGGCGTCATCAGGATGAATACCAATTCCAAAAATAAAGGAAATATTTACATATATATATATTGAAAGCAATTGCTATTTTTAGTGTTGTGTGTGCACATTCCACGCCGCTTATGGACAGTAGCAGTAAAATAAATGTTTTCAGTTCACAAATGTTGGATTATTTGGGAACATTTGGAGTACCTGTGTTTTTCTGTATTTCAGGTTATTTGTTTGCCGGAAATACAAGAACCTGGGGAGAATTTTGGAAACGTAAGGTGTTCACACTTTTTATACCTTGGATATGTTGTGAAACATTATTATGGCTTTATGTCGTGCTCAGAAAAGGTGGTATCAGTATAACTGCATGGCTATTGTTCCTTCTGGGATACCATCATACAACGTATTACCTTACGATCTTGGTAGTGTTCTATGTGATCTATTGGAAAATTCGTAAACCCAGTGTAATTTGGATATTGAATATTGTGTCCATACTAAGTATGGTGCAAACCGGTTGGAGTACCGGAATATTTTACCGGTTCAATACAGCTGTGGATAGTTATTACCTCAATCCGTTTAATTGGATGCTTTTCTTTGGAATCGGATTATGGATACATCGTCAGAAGGAACGGGAAAACATATGGGAGTTACGAGACTGGCAGGGAATATTGTGCATAGGTGGCAGCATTGCATATTTTGCGGTTCATTATTACTTTGGATGGGAAATGTATTATTTTTCGAAGTATGCATTGATCGGGAACCTGTTGAACCTTGGAACGGCCGTATACCTTGGTCGGAAGCTGATGAATTGGAATAAAAAAGCGTTACTTATAAAAATAGGAGAATGGTCTTTTTCTATTTATTTGTTGCATCAGTTCGTGGCAGGAATAGTGGTGGCAATAACCAACCATTGGGACTGTTTTCTGCTTACCTTGTGCCGGCCGTGGATCATATTGGGTATTGCAGCAGGTGCTGTGATGGTGGTAGACAAACTTTTCCGGAACAGATGTACCTGGATGAGAACGATTATAGGAATCAGATAAAAATGCAGACAGCCTGCGGGAGCGTTTTGAAGCTCCCGCAGTTTTTTTATTAGAAATGTTTTGTACAATATACAGAAGGAATTTCTAAGGACGGTCTTTCGATAAACAAAAGGGATAGTTCGATAAATCGAAATAATATGAGTGAAGGTTTTATGATATTATATGTGTAGATATTCTTTTGGGGAAAAGAATGATTGCAGTCAGGTTACAAGGAGGATGAGAGGAAAATGCAGGCATTAAATTTATATAATATAACCAGGAAAATTGATGACAAAGTATTTCCCTTATATGAAAGAGCATTATCAGATCGCGATAACGAGATCAAATTACGTAAAGATGAAATAGGAATGATCACAACGATTGTAGATAACTTACGATCTTGTAATGCCAGGCAATACTGCTACGAAAACTGGTTCTATTCTTTTACCATTCCACAGATTTCGAAAGAATTTGACTTACTGAAGATTGGTCTGGATAACAAAATTATTAATGTGGAAATAAAGGGTCAGGAAGTGGCCATAGAGAGAATAGAGAAACAACTGGTTCAGAATAGGTATTATCTTTCGCATATTGCGACGGAGATTTATAGCTTTACCTGTATGAGATGTGATGAAAGTACAGTTAAAGTTTTTAAATACGATGGTGACAGCCTTCAGGAATCGACGATGGATGAATTGATTCATTGCATTACCCAGATTGAAGAGTCACTGACCAGCGATATTGATAACTTATTTACACCCAAGGATTATCTGATATCGCCGTTGAACACACCGGAAAAATTCTTGAAAGAACAATATTATCTAAATAGCCAGCAGGAAGAAATAAAGAAAAAAATCTGTGGAAATATTCTGCAAAATGCCGGTTTGTGGGGAATCAGAGGAAGCGCCGGAACAGGCAAGACGCTATTACTTTATGATATAGCAAAAGAGCTGGCAAAAGACGTCAAAGTAGGTGTCGTTCATTGCGGACAGCTTAATGAAGGACATACATATTTAAATACACACATGGAGAATGTCTCTATTATCGACGCAAAATCATTGACAGAGGAATGGTTGTCAGAGTGCATAATAGTATGCGTTGACGAAACACAACGCTTGTATAAGAGCGGTGTCGATATGATTTTGCAGGCTTTTTCAGATGAAAGAATTCAAGGATGTATTTTTTCATATGATCCCGCACAGGCACTATCGATTGCGGAAGTAAACAGGGATAATGCAGGCAGACTTAATGCTATTCCGGAATTTACGGAAGAAAAGCTGACAGACCGGATCAGAACGAATGAAGAAATATGTTATTTCATACAAAATATCCTGAGACTTCATGGAAAGCAGTCTAAAAGAGTGCAATATAAAAATGTAGAGGTTTTATATGCAAACAATGAAGCGGAATCCGATGAAATTGTCCGCTGTCACATCCGAAATGGATATTTTTTCATCACATTAACCCCGTCCCGGTATGTGTCCAATAGTATTGATCATTACTCGAATTACGTGAATTCACATCAGGTAATTGGTCAGGAGTTTGATAAGGTAGTTGCTGTAATAGATAATAATTTTAGATATAGCGAACAGGGAGAACTCGAGGGAAAACCGCATCCTAACCCGGACTATCTATTCCCCAGACTTTTTTATCAGAATATATCCCGGGCAAGAGAAAAATTGTGTCTGGTTATACTTAATAATCCGGATGTATTTGAAAAACTGCTAAGGGTCAAAGAACACTGTTTAAATTATTCGAGTGAAGAAATAGTGTGATAGATAATTCTTAGTTATCTGTCGGATGAATTTTATTTAGATTGAAGAGTGCGAATAAAACTCTGTAAATACGTAGATCTTCTATGATAATGAATGGCGGAAGGCTTGTGAATAAGCTTTCCGCCTTGTTTTTATATATAACAGCGAAATGATTGCATGTCAAGAACACAGGTCTGTTTCCCTGTGTTTCATGGTATTATTCCGGAAGACGTCCCTCGTACATGATACTCAGTTCTCCATATACCTGCGCCCAGTTTCGAATCGTTGTAGTCCATTTCTTGGTAGCTTCAAAGGTGGACAGATACAATGCCTTTAACAGTGCAGTATCACTCGGAAATACGCTCCTCTGGCGGTTCAGTTTGCAGTATGTTGCATTCAACGATTCAATGGAATTCGTCGTGTAAATGTCCTTTTCTCAATACATTAATATGGTACTTAAAGAAAAAATAAATTTCTATTTTTATCTGTGGCATCATGCATTCCCCTATTCTTACCGATACATATATCACCACAAAAATACAGAAAGAGAAAACAAAATGAATAACAAAAGAATAATAAAAACAATTTCTGCAATAGCCCTGTTACTATCTCTGTCATTAACTGCCTGCGGAACGCAGGACACTCAGCTATTGACAGCAACAGAGGAATCTATGCAGGAGACTGCTACACAGGAAACAGAAGCAAATACTGAGACTACAACAGACACTGAAAGTCCCCTGGCACAGCGGGATGCCCTGGAGTGGGAGCAGCGTCTGGACTACAGTTCTGAGAGACAGGCGCAGCTGGCAGAGATCACGGTGGATCTGACACAGGATACAGATGAAGTACAGAGTAAGGCACAGGGACTATTGGAAGCCATGGCCGGAGGCAACGTTGAGGCAGCGGTAGAGAGTATCCTGACGGAAGATTGGTATACGGTAATGCTGTCTGATCTACTGATCGGCCAGAGAAATTATACAGGGGCAGTAGATAATAGTGAGTGGAGGATGACGATCCTGTCGGATGAACTGGGACAGCATTGTACAGCAATTGAATATCCGCTTGCGGATGGCAGACAATTCTATGTGCAGGTAACGGATCCGGAAATTCGGTATTATGTATGCGCGGCAGAGCGGACAGGCTCTTTTGTTAGTGAAAGCCTGAATCTGACGGATGGCACTTACGTAGGATACGAGGGAACTTTAACTTCGAATAACCGTCCGGAGGAAACACTTACGGTACGTAGGGGTAACGTAGACCTGAGTGGTGGAGCAGCAGATGCTTTTCGCAACCGTAGCGCTCAGGCAGCTACTTATGAAGGAGATTTCACGGCAGAAGGCGTTAACGATGCTTTTACACCGGAACAGTTGGGAATCTCTAATATCTGGGAATAGGCATAGGGATATGTTTTTCAACAGGAGTTATTTATGACACATATGAAAAAAAGTTTATTGAGTATAGCATTATTTGTATGCGGCCTGCTGCTGTGGAAGCCTGTTCAGGCGGAGGCAGCAATACAGGTTGATAATCTGGTACTGATGGTGAATTTCAGCGAGGACGGTGCTAATACCTTCCAGACTGACTTTAGCAGATATCAGGAAATGTACACCGGTCCGGAATCAGAACCGAACCGGTCCTTGAGCAAATATATTTCAACCATATCGGATGGACAGGTGACGGTAAATACCTATTTCCCACAGGTGGTGAATAATGTATTCCTGCCGGTCACCATTCAAGGGTCGGCATCGGACTATCCGGATGCACCCTCTGGTGAGCAATTTGTCCAGCAGGTGATTACAGCGGCACAAAATATGAGTGAACTGTCTTTCCCGTCGAAGCTGGACAGCATGCGTGGTGACCGTTATATCGATAATCTGACGATTATTGTTCAGGTAGACGAGAACAATACCAGTGGTGCGTTTGGTTCCCGAAAAGCAGACTTGGGAGATAACCAGACACTGTTGCATGGCTGGCATGTGGGTGCTTATAATGTTCTTCCGACTAATATGCTTCGATTGGGAACTAATTATGATCAGGGATATGCCTTGGCTTCGCACGAATTTCTGCATACGCTGGGAGCACCGGATCTGTATCGTACTGCGGGAGAGGCTGGGTATCCGGTAGGTCGCTGGTGGGACCTGATGGCAGGACCCAACTTTACTGCAAGTTATCCATTGGCGTATACGCGCAGTAAGCTTGGGTGGATGAAGATCGAAACGTTAAAAGAAAGTGGGACATATACCTTGTGGCCGGCGGAAGGAGTATCCGGTACCCGTGCGTATATTCTGAAGACATCCCGCAGCGATTCAGAGTTTTTTGTAGTGGAATACCGCAAAAAGCCGGAAAAGGAAAACAGGCAGGACTATGATTACTACATTCCAGAGAGCGGATTGATCGTCTATCGGGTGAACAATGCGGTCGATTATCATACAAATAAAGAAGGAAATAACTATATTTATGTGTTCCGCAAGGACACAACGGATCCGGCTAAGGCACAAGAGGATGCATCTAAGGCTACAGTGGGTGGACAGTATCGCAGTTCACTGGGAAGCAGTGATCTGAATGCTCATTATACATCGGATACTATTTTTTATTCTGATGGCAGCAACAGTGGAATTGTGATTAACAATGTTGTTACTAAGGAAGACGGCAGCGTATCCTTTGATGTAGAGTTTCCGGTACTTTCGGCCGACAGTTACTGGCTGCCGAAAGGGGAGAGCATCAATGGGCTCTCTTCTCCGGCTATTACCGGGGATACGACAGGAAACAGCCTGTATCTGGCTGGCATTGTGAATGAAAATGGAAAAAATCAGTTGAAAATATATTCTTTGGAGGCTTCCGACAGCAGCTGGAAAGTAATGCAGGCTGCAGCAGATGTTGGCTGGGGATCCCAGGTGGATATTCTGAGTGTGGCTGGCAAGGTCTATGTGGCTTATACGGATGCTTCGGGTTATCTGCGTGTGCTGCAGGTCTCTGCAGAAAATGTGCAGCAGATATACCGCTCTCAGACAGCAATCTATCCTCTGAGAATGGAATTGCTGTATGAGCAGGACAGCCTGTGGATAAGCTATGCAGCAAAAAATACGTTAGAGCTGATAAATGTATGGCAGCCGGATGGTTTACTTCCTGTCGCGCTTCGCGCAAAACGTAACTGAGCTTCGCGCAAAACGTAACTGAACCGTTACAGAGCCCTGTTTTTTATGCAAAGTTTTATACATTTTTTTGCATTTGGCACGAAAAAAGATTTACTTTTTAAAAGATTTAAACCGCCCTCAAACGAATTTGAAAGGCGGTTTAAATCGTGTTTAATCCATATTTAACGGCTATTTTGCTGCCTGCTTTGACAGGTAAATAGCTGCTTTTTTATTATTCAGCACAAAAGCATCATAGTAAATTCTGCCCTCTACAAGCCAGCCGTTAATTCCCTGTGGATTCTCGTGGATCTTGTAATCCGCAAGCTTTACCGGGGAAGTCATAGCCATTGGATGGCAGATTATAAAGTTTGTACCTTTTACAAAGTAATCTGCCGGGGCTACAATGATCGTAGTCTTATCAATAGTTCCCACAGCCCCAGTAACGGCAATTTCCTGGCCTTTATCCCCGGAGGATACGAAATTCTTGTCTAACTTGATTGCTTTGTAGTAGGCGGACGTTACAAAGGCGATACGGCCTTCGGTGGGCACTTTAGCATCAAACAGCACCATGGAGCCTTCCAGAAATGCACTGTATGCTGTTTCTGTGGTAAGTGTCTCCTCTTTGGTATGTGCTACTAACGCTTCGGCCGTGTATTTCGCGATCCTGTAGCGGTCGATCGTAGGAGTTACCACCTCTTTTAATTCCCGCGCCAGTGCTTTGGCTGCGCTCATTGCCATCATGGTGTCTGTTGCGTTTTTACGGTCAATGCTGAAAGTGAAAGACTTGTCCTGTGTCAGTTCCAGTGTCTGCACATCATTCCCAAGCTCCACCGGGGTTCCGTATCGGTTGCTTTTTGCATTGATATCATAATCATTTAAAGGCACTGTTTCAACAGAATAGACATTGACCTTGTTTACTCCATCAAAATCATAATCTTTGTTGACCGCTTTATCTGTAAGAGAATCCTTACTTAACTGTTCGTCGATTGTCTGAGAAAATTTCTCTGCGTAGTTTACTGCCATCGTTTTACCTCCCTGTTAGTTTTTCATTGCTTTGACAAATGCAGTTTCAAAATCATTTTCCGGTTTTCCCCAGAACCCGGTAGAAACTGATTTTCCAAGCCCTTCCGGGGTCTTTCCACGAAGTCTTTCCGTGATTCCATCGGATACCAGTTCCTTAATGGTGGAAATGACCGTTTCCAGGCTTTTAAGTGTACCGGCTTCATCTGTATACTGGATCAGCTCCGCAGCCTTTACGGGGATGCCTTCCTCCGTCAGGCGGTTATTGATCTGGTCTTTCATATTTGCCTTGAAAAGTTCCTTTTTCAACTGGCTGATCTGTTCATCCTTCGAGAGATTGGCGAGGCGTTCCTCTTCCCATTCTTTTCTCTTTTCGTCCAGAATGTCGTTTAACTCATCCCAGGAATAAGTTTTCTCCTCGCTGGAAGCTCCTTCACCCTGATCGGTTCCATCATCCAAACCCTGGATTTTTTCAGCTTTTTCTTTTACCTCATCTGTCTTGGTTTCCTCTGTGCGTTGCGGATCCGCGTTGCTCGTAGGTTCCTCTGTTACTGTCTGGGCTGCTTCCATGCCCATGGCTCCCATGATCTGATCAATAAATCCCATGCTCATCATCCTTTCTTTGTATACTGCTTCATTTGGCGGATACTGGACTGTAATTCTGAACGGATCTGCTTTAACTGACGGTACTTTCTCCGATCTGTGTCCGCTTCTCCGGTTTGTTCCATGCTTCTGATCTGTCCCCGGATCCTGGCTAATTCGTTTTCGTACTGCTGAATCATTAAAAACAGGCTCATGGCTCTAAAACTCGCTTGCAATGATCTTGCGGCACCAGGCTTCTGTAACACCATACTTTTTCGCCAGTGTCTTGTGGTTGCTTCCGTCAAACTCCTGGCGGATCTTCTTATCCCTGAGATAGCGGCATACTTTTTCCTGTTTGGGGATATACAGCTGTACTCCAGAAAATTCCTGTATCAGCTTTTTGAAACCTTCCAGCCCGATGGCTCGGATCAGTGCCTGGCAGTCTTCACCCAAAAGGGCTGCATCCGCTTCACTAAGTTCATTTAATAATTCCTCCGGTGTTTTTCCCATTGTGTAGTTCCTCCACATCCTTGTTTTACTGCTGCTTTTTGATGATTTCCCGGATACGCCTGGGGCTTACGCCGTACCTTGCCGCAAGTTCTGCCGTTGACGTTTTCCCGGCTTTGTAATCTCTGATGATCCGGCTGTCACGTTCCGCAAGCTCCAATGATGCCAGTTTTGCAACATAAACACGGCTTCCGCCATAGTAGGCGGCCAGCTTGCTGTATGCTTCAAACCCAATGCATTCCGCTATTTCCTTCTGATCCGGTGTTAAAAGGCGGATCTGTGATTCCCTAATAGAAGCGCCCATCTGTCCATCCCTCCATTCTGGATAATATAACAATGGGGAACCGCTTTGACAGACAAAACAGTTCCCCTTACTTTTCGCGCCGCTTTATGACCTGCATTCATTTAAGAGGTGGTAAGCGGTGCGGAATCCACAAATAAACCCTTCACGTTCAACTTCGCCGCGGATCTCTCCCTGCAGTTCCCAGTAGGCTTTTAATTTTTCCAGCAGCTCCTCATCCACGCCTGTTTCCAGGATCTTCTCTAAAAGCCGCTCCTTTTCAAAGAGCTTCGCGTTCTCTTTTCCAAATTCACCCAGCTTTACATGGTCTCCGATGATGCAGTAAAGGTTTGCAATATACTTGTTGCTTTCTGTGTGGCAGTCCATGTTGTCGAACATTTTCCAGTAATCCCGTTCTTTATATTCCATCAAATGCTTATACTCGTCATCCGGAGTATAGACCCGGCAGGATGGGCCGTAAGTGTCTTCGATATTCTTTCTTACGGAAGAATAGAAGCAGTTCTTCACTTCCAGCAGCGTCTCCTCCATCCGCTCATAGCTGGAGCAGTCCACGCCAGAGATCAGACTCTGGGGAAGCCCGCATTCTGCCAGATGTCCAAGCGCGGCATCTTTCAGCACCTGGTTAATCATGGGGATCTTAGCAGTTTCTGTATTTTTCTTCATGTTCATATCCTCCTTTGGCTTTATATCCCTTTTAAAACCGTTCATATCCCTTTTAAAACCGTTTAAAGCATTCGTGATAAGGAAGTCTTTATATATCGCTGAAAACGGATTCCTGCGCCCATCTGCGTCTCATGGTTTGGGAACGGCTGCAAAAAATGATTGCAACACCGGGAACGGTCTGCTATACTATCTGTGAACACTTGTGTTCCGGCTTATGCCGGATGGAATAGTCAGTCTTGCAGGGCTGGCTATTTCTTTTTTGCCCTTCATCAGTACATCCTCCCAAAGAGCTGCTTCTGTGTATCTTTCAGCATCTTTAATGTGACGGCTTCCTTACTGATACGGGCATATTCCAGGGCAATCTCATAAAGCTTGATCGCTGTACGCAGACTTTCAAGATTTGCCATCTGGATCAGAAAGGCAAGGCAGCTTTCCGGCACTCCTGGAAAAATATGCTGCATCTCCTCAACGGTATAGTTGTTTTCTACACGCTTCCTGACAATGATTCTCGTCCGGATCTGGTCAAATTCCCGGCCTTTCTGGCCTGTAAGCATTTGCTTATAGATCTTATCATTGCCAGAAAGAATGATCCCCACATGTGCCTGGTCGTTTAAGTCCCGGATTGCCTGTAAAGCCTGTAAAGACAAGCGGTCGGCCTCATCAATGATGATCAGACGGTTGCTTCCGGAAAGCTGAGAGATAAGTTCCTGCATTACCGCGCTGCGCCTTCCGTCTGTTGCCTGTCCGATCTTATCCGCGATCAGCTTTAATACAGACGTTGCGGATGTGGTGCAGGTATTTACTGTTACCATGGTCACGCCTGCGTTGCTGTCCCTGTAGTGTTCCAGCGCGGTGGTTTTCCCGGCTCCGGCATCCCCTGCAACAAGGGCAATATCGTTATATTTATGGGCATACCAGCAGGCATATAAAACTTCTTTTGTGTTGTAAAGATCAGGATAGTACGTTGTTCCTGAAACGCTGTTTAAACGGTCTTTACTGATGCTTAAAAACTTGTTTAAAATGTCCTGTACCTTCCCGTTATCCCCGGTGTATTTCCCATCCAGGAACTGGGAGATGACAGAAGTAGAAAGCCCGGTCTCTTTGCTGACCTGTTTCTGTGACTTCCCTGTCTGCTTCATAAACTGGGAAAATTCTTCCCGAAATTCTTTCTTTTCCATGTGTTCCTCCTCACTGGTTGCTTGCTTCCATAAGTTTTCCTAAAAGGTTCTCCTCGCGGCTCGTGCGTCTCTGCTTTGTTGATTCCTCCAGGATCTTGCTGTTTTCTGAAAGAACAGGGTTAATGTTCTCAATAGTCTTTGTATGTTCGCCTTCTGTGAACTGCTTTTCTACAAGCTGGTTGCGGGCAACGATTGCCATAACGTCCAGCTCCCTGGTCGGTGCATACTGTTCGACCAGCTTTCTGGCATTCTTTTTTTCTTTCATTGCTTCCCGGATCTGTTCCTGGGTAGTGTGACGGAACGGGGTTCTTACCTTTGCGGCTGCCTTGCAGATCGCACGCATGTTTTCATCAAAAACATTTAATTCATCCATGTTGGACGGGTCATAATTGATGATAACTTTCTCTCCCTGGTGGGCGATAAGATCCGTATGGTAGTAAAATCTTCCCTGGTACTGTACGCCGTTTTTCTGTACGGTTCTTTCGTCAAAGGTTCCGCAGAGGATCCGCAGGATTGACTTGTCATGGACTTCATTCTTTACGGCCAGGTTTTCAAAATATACCTGATCCGGACATTTTCCGTCCATGTCGATTCCGCCAGATGGTGTATTATTGTACTTGTTCATGTGTTTCCCAAGCAGATCTGTGAACTGCTCCATGGTAGGACATTTATCTTTCAGCTTCTCAAAGGTTACCCGCATATCCTCCGGTCGTTTCTTCGCGTCTTTTCCCAGATAGGTGGGGAAAAACTTACAGAAACGGTCTTCCAGGGTTTCCCAGAACCGCTCGATGGGCTTTGCCTGTCCATGGTATGGTGTCGCGTAAATCTGATTGATTCCCAACTGTTTGGTAAGGGAAAGAGGGAAATCTTTATTGAATGATTTCTCGCGGTAATCTTTTCCGTTATCGAAATAAAGTTCTTTAGGAACTCCAAATTCTTCCATTCCTTTCCGGAGGCACTGCTTTATCACGGTTGCGTCTGCGGATTTATCCCGGATAATGAAAGCAATAACCTTGTTGGAACGCGCATCAAAGAAAGCAGTGAGCCATGGGCGGAACACCCGGCCGCGATTGTTTAAAACTGCTACATCCATTAAATGGTGGTCAGAAAACCAGATGTCATTGGAGTGGATGTCTTCCTTGCTTCGTTCCATACATACAAGGGAATCATTGAACGCTTTTTCGCCTTCCCTGTAAAAGATGATTACGGGTTCCGGAATTGTTTTGACTTTTCGTTCAAAGGCCGATACGGAAGGAATCTCTGGATATTCCGTTTTTGTATATTCCCAGCAAATTTCAATACTGCGTTTTTGTAAGGTCATGTACAGGCTATAGAAAAATTCCCATGCATCCTGTGGAATATCCGTCTTACCCCTGTTATGTCCGCCGCGCATGTCAACCAATACAGCAATATCCCCGTTTTTATACTTGCGTTGCCAGCGAAAGAGCTGGGACTTTGTAATCATGCTGTCAGGATTTCGTTCATTAAAATCTTTAATGTAATCATCAGGGGACCGTTGCAACTTCTGATAGTTTTCCACAATTAATGCCTTAAAGTTGGCTTCCTCTCGCTGCTTCCCTGTGAACTGCATCATGTCATTATGAGCTTGTTCCTTTTGTACGTTGTTGTATTTGTCCTGTGCTTCCTGTGGCAGACTTTCCAAAGCAATCTCAATCCGAACACCGCCCCGGCCGATCCCTTCGACATGGCGGTACTCATATTTATTTTTTTTGATAGCCTTTTTAATAGCACTGTCTGTTAAATTTAAAATTTTAGCAACTTCTTTTACTTTTAGCCATGTCAAAGTTCTCACCACCTAATTCTCATCAAGTAGAGCTTTAGTGAGTTCTTCAATGCTGATTCCAGTTACTTTTGAGATGTTATAGATTGCTTTGATTGATGGGTTATGCTTTCCGTTTAAGATTTCACTTATATATAGCTGTGAAAATCCCGTCTTTTCAGCAAGATACTTTTGATTTTTGCCCATCTGAGTAAGGCGTTTATAAATAATCATCCCAAAATGTGACTTTGCTCTCATGCTTATTGGTCTCGGCATTTTTTTCACCCCTTTAGCCGTTGTATCAATGATACATTTCTGTTATATTTATTTGGTAACATAAACATTATAATATGTGCCACACATATTTGTCAACATAATTATGTGTGGCACATATAAAAGGAGGATATATGGAAACAATAGGCGAACGTATTAAATTTGTTAGAAAATCAAATAATAGAACACAGGTTCAATTTGCAAGGGAACTTGGAATCAGCCAGACACATATTAGTAAAATAGAAAAGGGTGTAGAACATCCTTCTGAAATGCTACTACTATTTATATGCTCGATGTACGGTTGTAGCATTGAGTGGTTAAAATCTGGTATAGGGGAATCGAGAAAAGAACCGGAAGATTTAGAAGACGCACTTTTAGCAATATACAGAAAAAATTCATTACGTTTTTATGAGCTTTTATATAAATTACCTATTGGTATAATGTATGATACTACTCAATCCATAAGATTGCTTATTGATATAGCAAAAAAATCTTCTGAATTAAGTGATCTGCGTTCGGAAGGAATTATCCATATGACTTATAACATAGTTAGCTATCTCGCACAAATAGCAAAAATAAATGTAGAGTACAGCAATCATCAAATTAAGGACTTGGGAAGACAGGACGATTTTATTAAAGCAATCGGTAATGAATTGGAACAATTAAAAAATATTACTGAAAATATATAGTGTTGCATTTTTATGTGTCTATATGTATATTTATACAGTGCTGATTTCCTTTATTTTCCCTTAGTCCATTTCTTATAAAATCATACTTAAAAAGTCCGAAAAATACTGATTTAAACGTATTTTTCGGACTTTGTTTAAATTGCTATGAATTCCCTTAGTCAGTTATTTTTGAATGGTTAGTTGCGTTTTGTTCCCTTAGTCAACAATTACGTTGTTTTAAATGCTTTTAAGGAGAAAGCCGCATAAAATAAGGATTTTTTGGGATTTTTAAAGTCTTTTAAGGTTTTTTAAGGGTTCATGAATCACCCAAAGACTAAGGGAATAGTTACATTTTACTCACAGGACAACACTTCCGCCATTGACAGTGTCGGGGACCAACATCTCCGGAACTAAACATTTCTTTTATGACAATAAGTGGTGTGCGGTTTATTGTGACTATTTTGCACAGGGAACAGATGGTAATGGTTGTATTGCTGTGCTGCAGGATGGATACTGGCAGAAGCTTTATACGATGGACCGACTCGGAAAAGTCAGCTCCGTCGATGCATGTGTAGCAGGTGGCAAATTATATCTGGCAGCAGCGAACAATAGCAATGCCGCGACAGCAATGCTTACATATGATGGGCAGCAATGGAATGAAAATATACTGACGGATATTCAGAGCAGGGATGTTGTAAGACTTGTGGTAAAGGACCGGATACCATATGTCTTCTGGACGTCAGGAAATGAGAAGACACTGCAGGCAGCATATCTGAAGGATGACAGCTGGCAGAAGCTTGCGTCCACTATAGGGACAGATATCAATGGCTTTGACATTTTTTGCGGAGACAATACGTTGTATGCTGTCGGAGCTACAACCAATGGTATTGCTTCTGTGAAGACAATGAAGACGGTGGAAGGAATCCCGGATCCGCCTGTGACAGAGCCTGAAGTGGGAAATGGTAATGTTGTCCTGGCTCTTCCGGCAGGTTATGACAGTAGTGCTAAGATTTATATTGATGGAGTGGAGGCTGCCAGCACAGCATGGCAGAATGACGAATCCAGGCGGCTGGTGGCAATAAGCAGCATTGCCCAGCCGGGAACAACGGCAAAGACCGCAGCCGCATATCAATATAATGCATCCGGTATCCCTACAGGCATGTATGTCTGGAGACTTTCCTATAACGGAAGCTGTTATACGGCAACAGCAATTCCGGAGTTCGAGAATCTGTTTTCCTATCATGGATTTTCCGTTCGTTATATGGGAAATACCGGTTTGCGGTGCACCTTTGGCATAGATACGTCGAAAAAAACACATTTGATCAGTGCTTCCGGATTGGGAGGGTATCGGATCACGGAGATGGGAACGCTGATCATGCGGCCGGATCTTCATGCAGATAATCCAATGGTTTACGGAAGTAATAAGGTAGCCGGTGGAAGAACATACTGGGTAGAGAATGGTAAGGTAAATAACCGGGTGATCCGTAAAGTGAATGGAAGAGACCATTTTGCAAACGTTCTAATAAGGCGTCCGAAGAATCGTTACAATACAGCATATATTTTCAGACCTTATGCAGTAATGGATAATAATGGAGAGAACATAGTGATCTATGGACCGGAGATGTCCAGAAGTATGTATACCGTCTGTAAGCAGATTCTGGCCCGGGGAGATTTCAAGCCCGGAACGTCAGGATATCAGTTCCTCAAAAATATTGTAGATACTGTGGAAAAGCAGTAAGTCATGGACAAAAGGAGTTATACCAGATGAAAAGTAAGAGAAATACAGTATGGATCGTTCTTACCTGTATGTTGGCGGTGCTTGTATTTGTACTATCGGCAGCATTATATGGTTCCTGGAAGATAACAGAAGCTCTGCAAACTCAGCTCGCTGAAATGCAGAATGGAGTGTTCGCGGTGGAAGTGGTTCAGGGACAACAGGAGACTGCTACAGCGGGAGATGTTCAGACAGTGCGTGTCATGAATGGAATATTACAGCAACAGGATACGGACGGTCAGTGGGTGGACGTGGCTCCGGTAGAGGAGCTGACTCAGGCAGATCCGATATTGGCAGGGAGAAATAAAATGCAGGAACTGATCGCACAGAATCAAGAAGCTGTGCAAAATGGAATCATCAGTGCGGAGCAGATTTCACCGCTTCTTGCAAAACAGAGCTCTATAGAGAAAATGGCATTGGCATTCGCATCTCAGGTGCAGAGCGCAGCTGAAAAAAAGGCAGCACAGACGGCGAAAACGACCACGAAAAAGGCAGCCGCGGTTACCCCGGCAGCAACTCCGGCTGCCCCTGCGGCAACTCCGGTGCCTACACAACAGCCGACGATGAATAACGATAATGGTAGCAGCTCGGGAGGTGGCAGTTCAAACAGCGATTCCGGCAGTGGTTCTGGCGGAGGCTCCGGAGACAGCGGTAGCTCAGGAGGCGGTTCGGACAGTGGCTCCGGAGACAGCGGTAGCTCGGGAGGCGGTTCAGACAGTGGCTCCGGAGACAGCGGCAGCTCGGGAGGCGGTTCAGATAGTGGCTCCACTGACAGCGGAGACGGCGAAGATGTAGGATGGACAGACGAAATACTGTAAAGAGATTGAAACTGTGATGTAGTTATATATAATCCGGTTGAGGAATTCCATTCTCCATGTTATAATGTTCCCGTTATCTATACGAATTTTAAATACAAGAAACAATAAACAGTAGAGAGGAAAAAGGGAGAATGGAAGAACGAGAAATTGATTTATTGGATATGATTGCCGACATTCTGTCTCATTGGAAGGGCATACTGGTAGCGCTGCTGATCGGTGCAGTCCTGATGGGAGGGCTCAGTTACGTGAAGTCATATCGTAGTGTACAAAATGAGCAGGCAGCAGAAGAACCAACTGTTCTGGATAGAGAGGCAGTAGACACACAGCTGGAACAATTGGAGATTGATTTGAAGGACGGCGATAAGGCCACAGTTTTAACAACGGTTGATGATGAACGTGAATATTTATATAAAGATAAATATACGCAGGAGTCCGTTTACATGCAGCTGGATCCGTTGAATGTCGCACAGACGGAACTGGTATATGGGATTCAGGCGGAAGACGCCGGTCAGGCACAACGACTGGGAGCAATCTATAAAAATGTGCTTGATAATGTAGGATTGTATGACTGGGTAGAGCAACAGACAGGAATTGCAGCAGCATATGCCGGAGAACTCATCTCGGTAGATACGAATCTGGAATTTTCTCTTGGAAACGAAGATAAGACCGTTGCTCTGGGAAGCGATACGATTAAGGTAACCTTGATTCAGGCGGATGAGGATTCCTGTGAACAGCTTGCAAATGCGGTAAAGGATTATGTAGAACAGCAACAGAAAAATCTGGTGACAAAAGTTGGGGATCATACACTGGTATTGTTAGCTGAGACCTCAGGCGTGAGTATGGATACGGATGTAATGGAGGATCAGATCAGCTGTGGAGATCAGATTAGCGATCTCAGATCAAGGATCGCATCTGCAAAAGCCGGACTTACGACAGAACAGCAGCAGTATTATGATCTGCTGACATGGAAAGAGATCGAAGATGCAGAAATTGATCAAAAGGATACTGTTGAGGAACAGCCGGTACTGGACAGTCCTTCCGTAAGCAAGAAATATGTCCTGTTAGGTGCAGTATTATTTGCATTTGTTTATGCGGGGATATTATTCCTGATGTACATTTTTAATACGAAGATCCGCGTATCTGATGAATTGCAGAGTTTATATCACATTCCCCAGATTGGTGTGGTGGTAAAGGATTCTAAGAAGAAGTTTATCCTGGATAAGTGGGTGGATGACCTTCGCCATTACGGTAAGCGGAAGTTCGACGCCGAGCAGTCTATGGAACTGGCATTTGCTGCAGTGAAGATTGCAGCAATGAAAAGCAAGCTGAGTAATGTGTGCCTGATGGGGTGCAACCTGAGTGCCGGAGCAGGTAAGGTCTGTGAGAGCCTTAAGGCAGCGTTGGAGAAAGAAGGTATTCAGGTCACTGTATTGGATAATGTGTTATATAATGCAGAGTCCATGGAGAAGATAGATGTTGTAACAGGTGTGGTATTGGTAGAAAAGGCTGGATCCACATTGTATAATGAGATCGCAAATGAACTGGCACTGTTGAAGAGACAGGATATTGCTGTTTTAGGTGGAATTATTGTCGAGTAGGGTACGCTTTTTGCTGTTTTTTGGAATTATACTGTCGCAGAGAATATGCGTAACAATTGCGTTTTCCCATATAATATGTTATTATGATTAAGAATTTTGAGCTTTGAAAGTGAGGACATTATGTTATTAGATAATAAATCCATTTTGATCACAGGTGGTACCGGCAGTTTTGGTAAAGCATTTACCAAGTATGTGTTGGACAATTACAATCCCAAGAAGATCATCATTTATTCCCGTGATGAGTTCAAGCAGTTCATTATGCAGAATGAATTCAAGCAGTATGCTGATAAGCTTCGTTTCTTCATTGGTGATGTAAGAGACAAGGAACGTCTGACCAGAGCGTTCGAAGGTGTTGATTATGTTATTCATGCCGCAGCTTTGAAACAGGTTCCCGCTTGTGAGTACAATCCCGCTGAGGCTATTAAGACCAATATCCATGGTGCACAGAATGTCATTGATGCTGCATTGGATACCGGTGTCAAAAAAGTGGTTGCCCTGTCCACGGACAAGGCTGTTAATCCGGTGAACCTGTATGGTGGAACCAAACTGGTATCTGACAAGTTGTTCATTGCAGCCAATGCTTATGCAGGAAGCAAGGACATCTGCTTTTCCATCGTTCGCTATGGTAATGTAGCCGGAAGTCGTGGATCTGTTATTCCGTTCTTCCATAATATTATCAAGAACGGAGGTACCGAACTCCCTATCACCGACTACCGCATGACCCGCTTTTGGATCAGCCTGCAGCAGGGTGTGGAACTGGTCATCAAAGCATTAGAAGAATCCAAGGGCGGTGAGACCTTTATCTCTAAGATTCCTTCTTTCAAGATCACAGATCTGGCGCAGGCAATGCTACCCGGATGTGAAATGCCGGAAGTAGGAATTCGAGAAGGTGAAAAACTTCATGAAATTATGGTAACTGTGGAAGATTCCTTGAATACTTATGAGTATGACAAGCACTTTATCGTATATCCCCAGATGGTATGGAGTGAATCCAGACGTGCAGTACCTACCGGCAAGAGAGTCCCCGAAGGATTTTCCTATAGCTCCGGTAACAATACCGAGTGGTTAAGCGTAGAACAGATCAAAGAATTACTCAAGACAATCGATTTAGAAAAATAAAAAGTAAAAAGGAGCTCAGCATTGAGTTCCTTTTTACTTTTATGGAAGGATGGTATTGCGTTCGTGAGTCGACTCTGGAAAGCTTATGCACAAGCTTTCCACCATTCATTATCATAGATAATTTAAATAGTTACAGTGTTTTTTTTTTACAAACTCAAATTATCCAGTATACATGTCAGCGAATGAAATACGGTCGCTTGTTTTCGAAGTGTAGTCTAGTAACCAGCTCGCGAATTGTGGTTTTAAACGTACCGTTTTGTCAGCTCCAGAGGTAGCTACTCCGACATCAATTAGACTCAATATTTCTGTTTTCATTTCTGCATCTTCGATATCCTTCCATGAGATACAAAGCATATTGTCAGTAAAGGTGCCCTTTTCTATAAGTTGCAGTAGAGCGGCAAGATTATTACATTCTCCCAACAGAGTTCTAAAATGGGACAGGTCGCTTTGGACTTTTGATGTTCTCTCTAACGTTTGCTGATAATTGTATGCAATGTAAATATCATTGTGCACTCCATCTATTACAGCAAGGTTTTCACCGATTAGAAGTCCAATAATTATCATACATTGATATCTCATTGCATCATTCTGGCTTAGTTTATAATAAAATTCTTTTTCACATTTTCCCCACTTTTTGACGACTATTTCTGCTTGCCCTAACATTGTAATAAAATTTCTGGATTTTACATATTGAAGTAGCTTTTGTTTTTTATAATTTAAAGTTTTTGTTTGATATTTGTCATATTCAGGGACTAAATATGCATGTTCATCTTCTATTATTGCTTTTTTTTCATTTATATAACACCCTAGCAATACACTAAGATTTCTATTTTGAATATCTTTCAAATCTAAACATATGCTGAATTCACTACCATATACTTCGTGTGCAACCAATTGTTGTGATGCCACATATCGATCAAATGTTCCCTTCAAAAACCATTTGCTAAAAACCATTTTTACCTCCTAATTGGCTTATTAAACAAATTGCTAAGTCGTCTCTTTACCTCTTGTTCAGAATATGCAGAAGTACTTTCAAGGTCAATATCCTTGGGCAAAATGATTCCCACAAATAGAATCATCATGTCTATCAGCAAAGCCATGGCTGCACACATAACAGCTAAAGGTTTATTGCTGATAAATGACCGTATGTTCTTTTCGCTTTGGCTAAGATCAGGATTTGCATTTCGCCTAAGTTTTTCTTCTAGGCTATAATAGTCACTTTTAGCCCCAGAGCTTGTTTTAATAAGTTGATTTTCAAAATCATAAAATTCGTAGTCTGTTCGAGGCAGGTTTTGCAAGAGGTTATATAATGGTAATGGAATACGGTTGTATTCATCTCCATATGTTTCTCCAGTCACCTCAATACTCAGTATGTCATCTATACATTTCCTATGTAATGATTGATAATTTAGGTAGCTAAAGTAGACATCTATCATTTCGGAAAGATTGTTGTTCATCTGGATATGTTCAGCTTGACTTAATGCCAACCTGTATTCTTCCAACTCGCGTACAGCTTTATCTATTGTATATGCTGATGCGCTATCGTAGTTTTGCATATAATTCCGAACGGTTTTGATGGAGTCAGTACAATCATAATCATTAAGTTTCTGACATATTTCGTCATATGCATTCATGTTTGAGGAGACACCCAAACCTAAAGCGTTCTGCTGCGATTTTAAATTTTCAATTTTTAAGTCAATACTGTCGATTATAGATTTATGGTTGTTGAACTCAGTTTCCCATATTGCTTTGGCGTTTACACCAATATCAGTGTTCGCTTCAGACCAGCTCTTTAAAAAAGTAGTCCACTCATCCTTAACTTTCTGCTCTTCGTCGGTTTGTTCATTGATCATATGTTGAATTGAAAGGTATTGCTCATATTTTTCCCTGTTTTCATAGATATCTTTCTCTTCGTCCGTTAGAATAGATGTCTTATCTGATGTCATAATATTCTGCAATTCTAAATTGATTGTATTATAAAGATTGTCATAGTAATCACGGTCAATATCATTATCTATATTTTCAACCAGGGCTATTGTTCCCAACTTATATGTTCGAAATGTATCAATGTCTCGTACTTGGTTCGGGTATAGTACAGATATAAAGGCATTATAAGAGAAGAAAGAGGAAACACTTAATACTGCGAAATATATTACAAAAAGGATGCGTCCCTCATTTCTATTAAGCGTTCCGGTTTCGGACAAATGTATGACTGCTAATACTATTAACGCTAACACAGCAACAATAGCAATCATATAGATGACGTGATAGATAATCGTACTACTTGCATGAGACAGTCGAAATATTGATAAAATGTATGCTGTAACAATGCTTATGATGAAGAGGATGATCGAGCATTTTAATAGAAGAGTACGTTTATTACTTGTTACGTTATCGTTGTCCAGTTTTACAATGATATTGATTCGAAGGCTGGTTGCTAACAATATAGCTTGAATCCCCAGAGTGATTAAAAAAGATATAGAATATTCTGATACAAAAGATTTTAATCCGGTATATGTTGTATAGAAGGATGCCACTGAGAGGACACCAATCGCCAAAGATGCAATTTTTCCCTCGCTTGTTGCTTTTCCTGTTAGAGCATCGATCATAAGGACAATATAGATTTCAAGAGAATTTATAATTTTAAAAACAAGAACCACCGCTTCAATTATCAAAGAGCATATTTGTTGAAGGATTGTTCCCAATGCCTGTTTGAGCAGTGGCATAAAATCATTTATTTTGTAAGCAAATGCTATAATTACTACCACAAAAATACAGCCGAATAATATTTTATTGTCACTGATGCATTTTATAATATCCGTCATCCTTCGTCCCTCCATTTGATATTCTTTATCCAGGCACTATTAACTTGTTTTTGCAACTATTACTATAAATGCGTCAAACATATGTCGCAATCTTTATTGTTGCATATGCTTGACGCATTAGTAAGGCATACCGTGGGATATGTTTAAGGAGTCGACATTATAGGGCAATGCCGACTCCTTATTTTATAAATTTATTATTTATATTTTCAAAAAGTATAAAATTAATATCCATATGTTATTTAATCCTTATAATATCCTTGCGATATTAGTAGTTGTCGGACTGTATCATCAAGTTTTTTACTGACTTTATTATATCTGTATTTTAATGCTTTGTCTCTTAATATAGATATATATATAGGTATTTTCTTCTTTTCACCGGAAAGCTCTGCAATGCTTCGAATCAAATTTTCTTTAAATGAATAAAATCGTTTAGGGACTACTTGATTTTCCAATTGATTTAATATTTCCTGCGGAATAAGATTCTCCTTTTTTAAAGAGACCATATCTTGTTCGTTTAAAATAATTTCGGAACAATTCATATTTAACAGTGGTAGTACTAAGTTTAAATCCTGTTCTTTCAATGGCTGTCTGGAAAAAAACATTCTATGTACTGTCGGATAATGGCTTTCTCCGGCAGATACTGTTAGCACTTCTGCCATACGGCAATCTAATTGTGTATTATTTAAATATATATGCCGAAATATAAAAAAACATATTTCACTTAATTTGTCGCTTTTTAAAATGCAATAACAACATTGCAAGGGATTAGATAAAATAAGTACCCCTTCATATTTTTTACAATAACTACTAGAAGCAGGGTCATGCTTGGACGGAACATTAAGTTTTAGAGTAATATGGCAGTCTTTGGAATCCGCGGAAATTTTCATGATACCGGTTAAAATACTCTTTTCAGCGGAAAGTGTAGGATATAAATAGCAATAATAGGTACCTGCGTAGCCATTAAAAGCACGATGATTGATGTTAGTTACCAGTTCAGCCTGTTTTGCTCCATATTTTTGGGTAAAATTAGCAGAAGCTGACATATTATTTTTGATTGCTGAATCTTTTCCAAGATCCTGTCTGATTAATTCATCTAATGAAACATTAAAAATGTCACAACATTTTAAAATCACGGGTAGAGAATGAAAATTATTTTGTGGTTTATTTAGGCATTTGCTGAGAGTTCCCTGATTAATTGTCAAATCATGTTCTTCAAAAATATCTTTTAATTGGTTTTGAGAATAGCCGTCTCGTTGCATAAGATATTCTATATTTTGAGATATTCTTTTATTAAGATATATTTTTTGCTCTATTATATCGGACATAATGTTGACCCTCCTTGTAATGTCAATAGACAACTTAGCTAGTTGATTATGAATCCAATAAAATTAATTAGGCTCTATTTGTATATTACAACATTTCCTGGCTTAATAGTGCTTCGATTTATCGAAATGGCGTAAATTTAAATCTAATGGAAAATATTTGAATTTTTTAAGGATAGCTATTTAGTGTTATAAGGTAAAGAGAAAGAATTCGATAAATTGAGATAACATTCTCAAGAAGCATGTGATATTATTAAATACAAGAAACCGCCTATTAAATGTCATAGCGTAAAAAGTGCATTAAACAATTAGGGATGGGAGAAAGATATGGACTCACCTATTTTAAGTAATATTTTGGAAATTATTTCTTTAATAATTGGCGTTATTGGGATAATTATTTCGTTACAAATTAAACGCAGAGTAGATAATAAAGATGCTCTCGTTAAAACTTTGATTAGACGAACGAAACAATCTATACTGAATTGGAAAAGCTTATCTCAACTGGCAGAGAACTAAAGCGGATATAGGAGAATAAAGAGAACGTGGATATAGAAGCAATGGGAATAGAATTTGTGAAAATGATTATTCCTGAGATTATATTAGCTGTATTGCCACTACCGCTAAAATTTTTAAAAAATAGAAATCTGTGGTTTGCAAAGCTCAGGGATTGGAAAAATCGGAAGTTAATAGAGGATATAGTGGTTGGAAGAATAAGGCATGAATCAGATGCAAAATTTTGGACCAATACAAAGTATTATTGGTTTCAGCTGATATTTATCTACATTATATTTTCGATACTATTGCTTTTTTGTTGGCTGGGAGCGTTTGTAGTCAGATTACAAATGCAAAATGTAATACAGAGTACTATATCGCGTTCGGATTGGATAATAATTTGGACAATATTGTTAGGAAACATAGTTTTGTCAGCGGTGGTGGCTTCACAGAAAAAATTTAAATGGTATATAGGTGCAGTGATAATAACAGTTTATGTTTTTTTACAGATGGTCTATTTTACTATGGATTTAAACTCTTTTCTAAGAGTAGTAAGTATTGCTGTATTTATGGTAACCGTGGCACTACAATCCTTTCTGGAAAATAATATATTCATGGAATGTTATAAAAATGGTTACATTAAAATTAGTAAATTCATCAGATGTATCAGTATAATGTTCATAATAGTTATATGTTTGGAAAAACAGGAATGGTTAACATATTGTATGTATTTATGGATGTTTATGGCTACTATGGAATATATGATAATGATATTGGGGGATCAAAGAGATCTGGTAGAAGTAACGATATGTTTTAAGGACCATAGTGCAAAAACAGGTGAAGCTATTGCAACATGCCATGATGGGAGATTATTGTATATATCAGAGGAGGGTGTTCATAAATTTGAAGATATACAAAATGTCCGATATATTCATTATGAATTTATAAATTCTGGCAAGAAAATCTTTTTATGGAATAAGGTATATTGTGTATTAAAGGATGGACAGGTGCGAGACTATGACTGGTATTCGTGTCGTAGAGGAGACTGGATGGTGTTTGGAAAGGCAGAGGATAATAAAAGAATGATAGATATTTTCCCAATATCTCGAATCAAAGAATTTGTGAATACAGATATGTGTATTGCGGGACAGAAGGAACCTGGCAAATTATCAGATCCCCTCTGCAAAGAAGATATATAACATTATTGAACAATAGGCAATTGATTGAAACAGGGCAAAGCAGAAGTTAGTCGTGCAATTCTTTTTCTGAAGCGTGGCAGTAGAAGTTACTAATGCAATCAACCCGATGACAACTTCCGTAAAAAAGTTTGTAAGATTCTGTCGATTTCCGCCATGTACATTATAGAGACCTAAATATAAGACAAAGGCGGTAGATGAATATGTACAACACCAAAGAAAAATGTCTAGAAATAGCTCGCAGATTTGAACAGTTGTGTGAGGAGAGAGGAACGACACCCTACAAGATCGCCAGATATTCTGGACTGTCTTCCTCTACGGTAAGTTATTTCCTGGCTGGTAAGACAGTTCCGAGAATCGACACGGTGATGATACTTTGCAATCAGCTTGGAGTCACAGTTACGGATATTTTCGATGAGTGGGAAAGGGTAGAAGTAACTGCACAGGATGAAGAAATGGTGTTGCACACATATCGCAATCTGCCTGAGGACAAGAAGAAAGCATTTATGAAATTGTTGTTGACATCATGAACTGTCATGGATTTACTCATATAATCATCATTCTCAAGACGCAACTAATTAAAAAGGACTCAAATTTTTGAGTTCCTTTTTTCGTCGCTATTCATTTAAAGAATCCGCAAATCTCAAATAAATATAGACAAACTCCTCTCGTTCTGTGGTATGATGAGAAAGTAAACAAGCAGAGAGGACATATATATGAATATTATACTTTTGTCAGGTGGCTCCGGACAGCGTCTGTGGCCGCTATCCAATGAGATAAGATCCAAACAGTTTATCAAGATATTTCATACAGCAGACGGTGGTCTGGAATCCATGGTGCAGCGGGTATGCCGTCAGATACGGGAAGTAGATCCGGAGGCAAAGGTAACGATCGCCACTTCCAAATCCCAGGTGTCGTCTATTTACAGTCAGCTGGGGCAGGATGTAGGGGTCAGTGTGGAACCCTGCAGACGAGATACTTTTCCTGCGATCGTATTGTCCGTAGCTTATCTGAAGGATGTGCTGGGGGTAGCGGAAGACGAACCGATCGTGATCTGCCCGGTGGATCCTTATGTGGAGACGGATTATTTTCAGGCACTGCAGGCATTGTGCGATCGCGCTGGAGAGTCTGAGGCGAATCTTGTGCTCATGGGAATCGAACCCACGTATCCCAGTGAAAAATACGGCTATATCATACCGGAGACGACGGACGATCTGAGCCGTGTAACGATGTTCCGGGAGAAACCGACGAAAGAAGTCGCAGAGGAATATATTGCCAAGGGTGCCCTTTGGAATGGCGGAGTGTTTGCTTTCCGGTTGGGCTATGTGCTGAAACGTGCCCATGAACTCATAGATTTTGTGGATTATGAAGACTTGTTTCAGAAGTATGATACATTGCAGAAGATCAGCTTTGACTATGCCGTGGTGGAAAAAGAGCCTGCCATAGAAGTGATGCGTTTCGCAGGGACCTGGAAGGATCTGGGTACCTGGAATACACTGACGGAGGCCATGGACAGTCAGTGCGTCGGGCAGGGTGTCCTGAATGATACCTGTGAAAATGTGCATGTAGTGAATGAACTGAATGTACCGATCCTGTGCATGGGATTGAAAAATATGGTCGTGGCTGCCAGCCCGGAGGGAATCCTGGTATCAGATAAGGAACAGTCGAGCTATATCAAACCCTATGTGAATCAATTCGTTCAGCGGGTAATGTTTGCCGAAAAGTCATGGGGGAGTTTCCGCGTTCTGGATGTGAAGGAACAAAGTATGACCATCAAGGTAACATTGAATCCGGGACATGGGATGAATTATCACAGCCATGATTTCCGCGACGAAGTATGGACGGTCATTGCCGGAGAAGGCCGGGCGATTCTGGATGATGTGGAGCGCCCGGTGAAACCGGGTGATGTACTGAGCATGAAAGCAGGCTGCAAGCATATGATCATTGCGGATACAGAACTGCAGGTGATCGAAGTGCAGATCGGTGAAGAGATCAGTGTGCACGATAAGCATAAGTATGAATACCGGAAGGAAAAAGTATTACAATGACGATGACTATGACTGTGAAAAAGAAAAAAATACTGTTTTGGTCCATTCTTGCACTGGCGTTTATCTTGCGCTGCATCCGTTTTGCGGCAGTGCCTGATGGGATCAACCAGGATGAGGCCATGGGAGCCATGGATGCATGGGCACTATCAAAATACGGTACCGACCGCTTTGGTACGTTTCTGCCGGTTCATTTTGAGGCCTGGAAATACAGTCAGATGAGTGTTCTGCTATCTTATTGTATGATTCCGTTTATCAAGGTGTTTGGTTTTAGTACCGTGACAGTGAGGATGCCGATGCTGCTGGTATCCTGTGGGGCGGTTGCACTGGTATATTTAGTGTCGGAAAAGCTGTTTGATGAGAGGATTGCTTTTATAGCGATGCTTTTGACGGCGGTGAATCCCTGGCAGTTCATGCAGAGCCGCTGGTCACTGGACTGCAACCTGTTCCCGCATGTATTTTTATTGGCGTTTTATTTGTTATTGTTGGGACTGGAAAAAAGACGGTATTTGTATTTATCTATGATCTTTTTTGGACTGACATTTTATTGTTATGGAATAGCGGCGTATTCTGTTACGGCATTTTTGTTTGTGTTTTTTGTATGGTGTCTGTGGAAAAAACAACTGAAATTCCGAGAGGGATTGCTGTGCGCAGTGTTATTTACTGTGGTTGCCCTGCCGGAGGTGATCGTCCTGGGAATCAATGCGATACACTTTGGCAGGACCATCGAAACGCCCTTTTTTACCATGCAATATTTTCCGGATAGTCTCAGAAGCGCGGATATACTGCTTTTAAATTTTTCCTTTGCGCAGCTGGGCAGGAATGCGTGGGCATTATTCAGCAGGGTGTTCCTGCAGCTCCCGGACATTTTCTTTAATTCGATTCCGGCGTTCGGACCCTTATATCATGTGTCGATACCGTTTGTATTTATCGGAATCATTGTATTTACGATTCGCCTTTTTAAGGAAAAACAGATTGAAAAACAGACGCAGATGCTGGCATTGTGGGGATTCCTGATCACGGGGATCTGGGTTGGTCTGATCACCTATGAAGTGAACATTAACCGTGTGAATATTATCTTCTACCCGGTGATTGTGTTGTGCGCTTATGGTATTTCGCTGGCAGTGGACAAATGCAGGAAACTCTTACCGGTTATCATGGCTGTGTATGTAGTCAGCAGCGTATTGTTTTTTACAACGTATTTTACAGAGTATGCGGAAGAGAGCAGACAGTATTACAACAGGGATTTCCTGGATGCCGTAGCCGAAGCTGACGGCATGGAAGGATATGACAGTTTGTACATCACAGGCAATCTGGGGTGGCAGTTCAACCAGTCAGCCACGGAGATCCTGACCCAGTATGCCTGCAGAATAGATGCCCGGTATTATCAGAGCGAGGATTACGCACAGCGTTATCACTACATCTATCCGGAAAAATCCGGAGCGGAACTGGCGGAAGCCGTCGGGGATGGACTGATGGTACTCTATGAGGGAGACCTGCAGTACCTGCAATTCCCTTATGAAGTGATCGATACCGTGGGAGAATATTCACTGGTAACAGCAAAGTTCTGAGAAGGACAGGGATTATTTCCCAGAACGGATCACCTCCACACCGAACAGGAAGCGTCCTTCCTCGTTGGGATGAATGGAATCTGCCAGATATTCTGCAGCATTATGTTCATTCCACTGCAGAGCATCATTGATATTCAGAAAATCAACATTCTCAGCCGCGGCGGTTTCTTCTGCCGCGGCAATATAGTCTTCTAATACATTTTCTTCGTCACCGATGCGTGCCATTCCCTTTTCAAAAGACAGAATATAATTGGAGGATATGACCATGATCCGGGCATCCGGATAGGATTCCCGCAGAGCCCGGATGCCGATGCGGAGCCCGTCTTGGTAATCGGCGATGGAATATCCCTCAAAATAATCGTTTAAGCCGTAATTGATGAGGAAACAGAGTTTTTTATCACCGGAGAGTTCTTCCGTATTATGGTCTAAAAAGTCCTGTACGACATTCGGGAAGGAATTATCGTCATCGCTACTCCGGGTAGCGGAGGAACCGCCGATTGCCAGATTATGCACGGTGGCACCGGTCAGAGCGTGGACGACTCCGGGGATGGAAGCAAAATCATGATAATTTCCCATGACACTGTCGCCGAAAAATACAAGCTCGTAGTCGGACAGGTCGGGATAGTCAGCCGGAGAATTTACAGCATCCTGTACCAGTGTGTAAAAATGATCTAAGCTGTTATCGCTTTCTGTGCTACGGTATTGCAGGGAGCCGCTCAGCACCAGCAGCATTACAGAACGGGCGGCTTCGGCAGTTAATTCCGTGGGAGTGTCATAGGCATCCGGATTTGAGATCAGCCATTCTTCCTGGCCGGGGAAGCAGAGGGTCACGTTCTCTCTGGCGGACAGAGGGGAAGCCAGCACCCGGAACACAGTGCAGTAAGTGTCCAGATCTCCATTGGCATGTGACTGCCAGTATTCCAGGGAAGGCGTAGAGAAAATGACGGTGAATTCTGCGCCGGCGTAGGTATCCACATAGGACAGGAGGTCTTCGTCCAGGGAGGCAGAGAACTGGACATCGCTGTGCAGGCTGCCGTTCCACAGGGAGAGCGGATCCAGCACGAGGAAGACATGAGTCACGTCATTCCCGGAGGAAAAAGCCGTTTCCAGATAATCGGACAGGTCGGAAAAGGATGCAATCCGGTGGAAACCGCGTACCACGTCGTATCCCATATAGATGGGATAGATGTCTTCGGGGAAAGCTTCCGGCGCGGACATAGACAAAAATACGCCCTGATAGGATTCCTGTTGTAATCTGCCAAGGTCGGAGGAACGCTTCCCGGGCTCATATATTTTCAAATAAAGAATTCCGCTGGTTACAATGCCGGCCAACAGAAGCGCGGCAAGGGCAAAAAGCAGAAATTTCCAGGGAGATTTTTTACGTGTGGTTTGTTTGTTCATGGGATAGGGCATCCTTTCTGTCAGATCTGGCGAATCCGGTGATCCTTCTGATTTCAGATGGTTTTATTATACTTCACAAGAGTGGCGCTGCCAACACTATTGTTGTTTTTCTCCCGGCAATATGATAAGATGAAGCAGTGAATGACGAGTGGCAGCCTTTTGAAAATTCAGATTTGGCAAAAGAGTAAAAAGACTAAAAATTGCAGATGTTTGCAACAAAGCATCATAGCAGCGGATAGAAAAGAAATGAAGATGTTACAGGAGGAAGAAAATATGGAACAGTTAGCCATTTTTGGAGGAAAACCGGTACGTGAGAAGAAGATTTTCTACGGACGGCAATATATTGATCAGGCAGATGTAGAGGCAGTAACCAAGGTGCTGACTGCGGATGTGATTACCAGCGGACCTAAGGTGAGCGAGCTGGAGCAGCATCTGTGTGAACTGACCCATGCAAAATATGCAGTGGTGGTATGTAACGGTACCGCCGCGCTGCATCTGGCGGCGCTGGCAGCGGGATTCGGTGAGGGAGACGAGGTTATCGTAAGCTCGATCACTTTTGCCGCATCCTCCAACTGTGTATTATATGCGGGGGCGAAGCCTGTTTTCGCGGATATTGATCCGGAGACCTACAATATCGAACCGGCGTCCATCCGCAAGCTGATCACACCCAGGACGAAAGCGATCGTTGCGGTAGATTTCACCGGTCAGGCAGTGGAGCTGGATGAGATCCGGGAGATCTGTAAGGAGCACAATCTGATCCTGATCGAGGATGCTGCGCATGCCATCGGTACGAAATATAAAGGCCAGCCTGTGGGAAGCCTGGCGGATATGACCTGCTTCAGCTTCCATCCGGTCAAGACGGTGACCGGCGGAGAAGGCGGCGCCATTACGACCAATGATGAGAAGCTGTACCGTCATCTGATGCGGCTGCGTACCCACGGTATTACGAGGGACCCGGAAGAAATGGTACATCCTACCGATGCGCTGTGGTACAACGAGCAGGTAGAGCTGGGCTTCAATTATCGTATGACGGATTTCCAGGCGGCACTGCTATTGAGTCAGCTGAAGAAGCTCCCTGCATTTGAACAGCGTAGAAAGGAAATCCGTAAGCGTTATAATGAAGCGTTCGGCAAAATGCCGGAACTGATCCTGCAGAAGGAGATCCCGGAGTCTGACACGACCTGGCATCTGTATGTGCTGCATCTGAATCTGGAGAACCTGAACTGCGACAGACGTCAGTTTTTTGACGCGATGTATGCGGAGAATACCTGTCCTCAGGTGCATTACCTGCCGGTTTACTGGCATTCCTATTATGAGAAGCTGGGATATCAGAAGGGACTGTGCCCCAATGCGGAGAAGTATTACAACGAGGTGATGAGTATTCCTCTGTATTACGGATTGACGGATGACGATGTGGAAGATGTGATCCATGCAGTGAAAAAGGTGGTAGCTTATTACACGAAGCTGAAATAAGATCCGGCAATGGGCGGAGCAGTGCCGGAACATGGGAAATAACGGAACTGTGCCGGAACACGGGAAATGCCTGGAACTGTGCCGGATTATGGGTAATGACCGTAGCTGTGCCGGATTATGGGAAATGCCCGGACTGTGCCGGAACATGGGGAATAGCGGAATGAAGCAGAAAGTAGCAGGAAACGGTATTTTGAAAGAAAATAAGAAAAATTGGATAGAAATTTCGGGGTTTGCTGCACTGGTAGCCATCGCATCGGCAGTTACGTTCTGGCTGTTTTACCGGCAGTGTGTGGAAAGCATGCTGGGATCGGGACTGTATCATTCCGATATGAAGGCATATATTCTGGAAATGCAGGGACTGGACAGCGGCTACAGCTTCCCTTACCCGGTTTTGTTCAAGCTGGCGGCGGCGATCCATCTGGTGACCGGCTCCTTTACCGACGGAGCGGAGCTGGCCATGGCACTGGCAACGATGCTGTTAAACGGCGGAGCAATGATCGTTCTGAAGGTGATGCTGGACAAGCATGTGGGAGCAAAGCTGCAGGAAGCTATGCCCGGAAAACCTTGGCTTCCGGGGATCCTCACGGGAACGGCAGCGGTATCTCTGTTTTTTGTATCGATGGTATACCCGCCGACAGGGATTTATCTCCCCGGTATCAAATACAAATATCTCGGGGTATTTACGCCGAATCCCTTCCACAACGCCACCTATATGGCGGCACGGCCGTTCGCAATTCTTGCATTTTTTAAGTATGGTGAATTGTTGCCGGTGTATGAGCAGAAAAATGCGGTCAGAGAGCATAAGAGAGATTATATTCTGTTTGCAATTTATCTGCTGCTGGCGACCATGACGAAACCCAGTTTTACCATAGTGCTGGTCGGAGACGCAGGGATTTTGATGCTGTGGAGAATGTTCCGCAGCAGATTCCGGAATTTTGTACCTACGGTGTGGCTGGGAGTATGTTTTATCCCGACTTTTATGGATCTGCTCTACCAGTTCCGGGGAGTGTTCGTACCGCAGGAGGGACAGGAAGGCGGCATCGGATTTACTTTTGGACATGTATGGGCGCAGTATTGTGACAATCTGCCCCTGGCTATCGGACTGGCCATCGGATTCCCGATCCTGGTACTTCTGCTGAACTACAAGGAACTACGCAGAGACAGTATCTACCGTTTTTCCTGGCAGGTGTATGTGATGAGCTTCCTCATGGCATTCTTCCTGTATGAAAAAGGATTCCGGGAGATGGACTTCAATTTCTCCTGGGGCTATATGTACGGAATCTTCTTCGCATTTGTGGGAGCATTGCTGGTACTGCTCCGCGCGACAGCAAATGCCGACACCCGGAAGAGAAGGATTGTCGTAGCAGTACAGTGGCTGGCTTACCTGTGGCACCTCGTATGCGGAGTGTATTATTTTTGGGGATTTTTGCAGGGAGCGATGTATTATTGATGTAAATTGAGAGTTAGTGAAGAAATACTATCGAATCCCCGTAGCCCCGTGGCTGCTGATTTCTTGAAAAAATTCATGGGTCTATAGA
>ERZ835541.155-NODE-155-length-88735-cov-16.495602_pt1 | contig 88735 bp, 75 predicted proteins | sample MGYA00519945_ERZ835541 | MGnify/ENA primary metagenome ERZ835541 (study PRJEB31850, sample SAMEA3708780) | human gut metagenome | biome: human gut; feature: human-associated habitat; material: faeces | place: China | collected 2014 ...
ATGCTGGAGTCAGAGTCCAGTGCCTTACCATTTGGCGATAGCCCATCATATGTCTTGAAGTATACAACTTACAATGTTTTGTGTAAGCCTTTTGCTCAAGCACTTGTTTATTATATAACACTGGAAACGAAAAAGCAAGTCTTTTTTTTAGAATATTCAACACCTTCTTAATCACAAGCTACACAGATTTTGAATATATAACTCTTTAGAAGTGGCTTTTTTTAAAAAATGCCATATTTATTGTGACAAATGACATAAAATATTGAAACATCTAAGAAAATGTATTATAGTAAAACTCAGATAAGCAACATTTGATGATACAGAAGGATAGGGGGGATATTATTAAAGATACAATCGTTAAAGAATACATAGGAAACCCAGAAATTTTTGCGGATGTCTTTAATTTTTTTCTTTATGATGGAGAACAAAAAATAAAGCCGGAGAATCTTACAGAGAAGGATGTTACGGAATTGGTTACATTGCCGGCGGCAATAAAAGGACAGGAATTGTCAAGAGAAGTGGACGTTAGCATAAAAAGATCTCAAATGCATAAACGTTCCAAGCGTAAAACGGATGGCAGTAATTCAGCGCAGAAACACCGCGATTTGTTGAAATTTGCAGCAATGATGCAGGACTCTTATGCAAACTATGTGATATTAGGGGTTGAGAATCAGATGGAGGTGCATTATGCAATGCCGGTGCGTAACATGGTATATGATGCACTGCAGTATGATAAACAAGTTGCAATGATTGCAGCAGCTAATGTGATTAATACAGTTGCAGGGATAGGATTGGAAATTAGGCAAGACAGGGGGAAAGTGGATATGTGCAAAGCAATTGAGGATCTGAAGGCAGAGAGCCGAGAGGAAGGTCGTGCAGAAACTATAGGACAGACAGTAACCATGTTGAGAAATATGAAGATACCGAAAGAAACGATATTATCAGAATTGCAGAAGACATTTTCAATCAGTGAAGAGGAAGCTAACAGAATATATAGTACAAAATGAACGAATGCATCTTTTTATTGTTATGATTGTCTATGTAAGACAGAGTCGCAAAAATTATATATAAAAAGCAAACAAAAAAATAAAACCCTAGATAACTATCTAAGGTTTAAAAATAAAAAACTGGGCTACAAGGATTCGAACCTTGAAATGCTGGAGTCAGAGTCCAGTGCCTTACCATTTGGCGATAGCCCATCATATGTCTCAAAGCATGCCATTTACAATGTTTCATGTAAATGTTTCGCTCAAGCACTCAGCTATTATATAATAATATTTTCAAAAAAGCAAGCCCTTTTTTATAAAAAATTTTATGGCATTCTTGCAAATAGTTGAATTAGATCGATGAAGTACACATCTTGCATATTACCTTTACACCAATGTTAAAAATGTAGTAAAATAGAAATAGTGACTAGACCATAGGGTCAAAAATGATTGGAGTAACAGTATGACAAAAAATCAATTTACAATACAGCCGGGCAATGCACTGCCGCTTGGCGTGACAAAGGTGGCAGATGGTGTTCAATTCGCCATATATTTGCCTGACAAGAGAGAATGTTACCTAAAGCTATTTCGTAAAGGACATCAGACAGAGCAGTATCGGATACCGCTTACGGATGAATATCGCATGGGAAGCGTATATTTCGTACACCTGCGTTCCAAAAATACGACAAGTGCCTTTGATATAGCCGAAGAATTATCCGATAAGTACGAATACGTATACGAAGCAGACGGGGAAGATATTGTGGATCCCTATGCGGCAGGAATATCCGGTCGAGACCGTTGGAATCGTACAGATAAAATGCCCGTCAGAGGTCGTATCTGTTTGAAAGAATTTGACTGGGAAGGAGATTACATTCTGCGCAAGCCTTTTCATGAGCTGGTTTTATATCAATTACATGTAAGAGGATTTACAAAACATGCCTCCTCCGGCGTGGGCAAGCCGGGTACTTTCGCAGGTCTGCAGGACAAGATACCATATATGAAAGATCTTGGGATCAATGGCGTACTCTTGCTTCCGGTATATGATTTTGAAGAAAAGCAGGGTGATAAAGTAAATTATTGGGGATACGGTGTAAGTGATACGTATTATTTTGCACCAAAAGCAGCCTATAGCAGCGGAGAAAATGCAGATGAAGAATTCAAAGAAACGATCAAAAAGCTTCATCGCAACGGAATGGAAGTTATTTTGGACTTCTATTTTGCGCCCGGCACCAATCTCAACTTAATGACAGATTGTTTGCGGCATTGGGTATTAAACTACCATGTGGATGGTTTTCGGGTCAACACAGAAGTCATGCCATCGCTTACATTAGCATCAGATCCTATTTTATCCGGTGTCAAGCTGTTTTCTTCTTATTGGGATGAAGAAATGTTATCCGGCGCCGGTATTCATCAGGCGGATAACTGTCTGGCAGAATATAACGAAGGCTTTATGAACGATGCCCGCCGTTTCTTAAAAAGTGATGAGGGACAGGCAGAAGCGTTTTATAAAAGATTTTACCGCCATCCGGATAAAGTGGGCGTTATCAACTTTATGACCCATGTAAACGGATTTACGATGATGGACCTGGTGTCCTACGATATCAAACATAACGAATCAAATGGGGAACGAAATGCCGACGGAACGGAGTACAATTATAGCTGGAACTGTGGCGTGGAAGGAAAAACCCGCAAAAAGGCTGTACTGGAGCAGCGGAAACGTCAGATCCGCAACGCATTTTTGATGCTGTTATTTAGTCAGGGAACGCCGATGATCCTTGCAGGCGATGAATTTGGCAATAGTCAGGAAGGCAATAACAATCCGTATTGCCACGATGATGCGGTAACTTGGCTCAATTGGAAACCAACCAAGACAGGGGAGCAGATTCGCAACTATGTGAAACAGTTGATCGCATTTCGTACAGAGCATCCGGTGCTTCATCAAGCGAAAGCATTATGTACGCAGGATACGTTATCCTGTGGTTTGCCCGGCATATCGGCGCATGGAGTGCAAACGTGGCGTCCGGACTTTTCCAATTACAGCCGCATATTGGGTGTGCTGTTAGCCGGAGATTATGCGCAGAAACCGGATGGAACTTCCGATGATTCTATATACATCATTTTTAATATGTATTGGGAGACAAAGTCCTTTGATCTGCCAACGCTGCCGGCAGGCAAAGAATGGCATGCTGCCATCGAGACATTTGATGAAACATTTCACGTGTTGCCGCAGACTGCCGTTAAGCAGACCAAGAGAAGCAAGAATACAAAACTGGGCAAGCAGCGTGCAACCGTAGTTCCACCGCGTTCTATTGTTGTATTTGTCAGCCGCTAGCAGATATATGCGACCGGTAGCCGTCGCAAGCAAAAAAGCAGACACAGGAGCGAAGAACCGCGCCCCTGCATCCGCATGAGGGAGTGTCTGCAGACGCAGATCAGAAATACAATTAGAAATCGTGATTTTTCATGATTTCTGAGTAAAGATCAAGATCACAGACATTTGGCTCTGTGTAATGGGTGCAGTTAGTGCAAGATACGCTCTCTGCAGTAGAGTTAGAGCATCCGCATTTGCCTGTTTCGCAAGGGCAATACTGCGTACAATGTTCTGCAACTTCTTTCATGGTTTTTGCATCTTTTTTCATGATCGTGCCTCCTTATCTGCGCTGTCTGAAGTAGGCAGCCGATGCTGACAGCGCAAGTGCACACGGCTGTAATCTATAGGAAGACAAACTCTCTGCATCCAAACAGCAGAAAATTTGTCGTGCAATTAGTATGCACAGAAAGCAGGATTTTATGATTTTATTAAAAATTTCTGAAATACAAAAAGCTATGGCGCACTTATTGATCCGTGATGCCTTTGATGAATGTTATTTGGAGCAGGCAGAAGTGCTCACCTTTGCCAAATTGACCATGCAGGGTGGGCGTAATCCGAATTGGTACGATGAAGCGCCTGCAGATGACCGGGTTCGATGGAAAGAGTGCAAACCAACGATATTTACTTATATAAAAGGAGATCGAACGCCAACGATGATGCGCATTTCTTTGAAAGCCAGTGCAGAATTTGCAGAAAAATTGTTGGAAAACAGTGGCGTTTATGACCTGTATTTGCAGGAAAAACCGATGTTGCAACTGCAATTTCGCTATGAAAAGCAGGAATTGGTATTCGTCACCGGTATTACGCATGCAGAATTCACCATGGATAAACGTATTGAGTTCGCATGGGATGCAGCGGTAGAACAGTATGTGAGAAGTTTGGGAGTTGGGGCAGAACGAGGATAAGAACCTATATTATCAGAGCAAATACTTGCGTTATATGCCAAAAACCACTATAATAGAATTAAATGTGGGTAAGTATGCCTTGTTGTATGGGATGGCACACATGCCCGGAGCGAGAATAATAGCAACAACACAACGAGAAGGAAGAAAATATGCAAAAAGTATGAGCAGGAGGGGAAGATGGATAGTTTTGGTGCATCAAGAGGACGTCGTAAGAAACGTTTAGGAGATTTGCTGATTGAAGGTGGCTTGATCAATGACGAACAGCTTCAACAGGCATTACAGGCACAAAAGGAAAGCGATGTCAGACAGAAACTTGGTACTGTGCTGATCGATCTTGGCTTTGCATCTGATGATGATATCGCAGAGGTACTGAGCAGACAGTTGAATTTGACGAGGGTTCGCTTAGCGGATTATCATATAGAAGACAATGTGCTCACATTGGTTGATGAGAAATTGCTTCGTAAATATATGTTGATGCCATATGAGTTTGATCCGGAGAATCCAAATGTGCTCCGTGTAGCGATGAGCGATCCGCTGGATCTCGGAGCGTTAGATGATCTGTCTATCGTGACAGGTCTACGCATTGAGGCGCATGTTACTACAGTAAAGGATGTAGCGCAGGCACTTGACCGTTACTTCGGTAATGCGGAAGCAATGAAAGTGGCGGATCAGTTCACGAAAGAGCATCAGGAGCGTTATGGTAATAGAGAGAATCGTAACGAAGAGTCAGAGGAGATCAAGCAGGCACCGATCGTACGACTTTTAAATCAGATTATTGAGCAGGCAGTACATAAAAGAGCCAGTGATATTCACTTTGAACCGATGGAAGAGCAGCTTCGTATCCGATTCCGAGTGGACGGTGTGCTTCAAGAGGCGATGCGGCATGATATTACGCTGTTCCCGGCGTTGGTCGCTCGTATCAAGATTGTCAGCGGTATGGACATTTCAGAGAAACGTAAGCCACAGGACGGTCGTATGAGCGTTATCGTTGATCGACAGGAGTTCGATCTCCGTGTATCTAACCTGCCGACGGTATACGGCGAGAAAGTCGTAATGCGTTTGACGCAGAAGAAGGCACTGACGAGAGATAAGAAGGATTTGGGATTCCAGCCGGATGATTTAGCAAAGTTCGATAAAATCTTGGCGCACCCGCACGGTATTATCCTTGTAACAGGACCAACCGGTAGTGGTAAATCTACGACATTGTATACGGCACTTAGCGAATTGAATACAGAGGGCGTTAATATTATCACCGTAGAGGACCCGGTAGAGGCAAACCTTGCCGGGATCAATCAGGTACAGACCAACCCGAAGGCGGGACTTACCTTTGCATCGGCACTTCGTTCTATCTTGCGTCAGGATCCGGATATCATCATGATCGGTGAGATCCGTGACCAAGAGACTGCTAATATTGCCGTTGAAGCGTCTATTACCGGTCACTTGGTAGTAAGCACGCTGCATACAAATAGTGCGGCAAGTACGATCACCCGTTTGGCAGATATGGATATAGAGAGTTACATGATTGCAGATGCTGTTGTTGGTGTTATTGCACAGCGACTGCTTCGACGTGTATGCCCGGATTGTAAGAAGATGGTTCCGTTGACGGAATTTGAAAAGGAAGAAATGCATATCCGGCCGGAATACCGGAGCAGAGAGATTCTTGTACCGCAGGCAAATGTCGGCGGTGATTGCATGAGATGCGGCGGATCGGGATATCAGGGTCGTGTCGGTATTTATGAGATCATGCCAATGTCTAATATGATCAAGCGAATCATTATTCGCGAGGGATCAGCGGAGGAGATTGAGAATCAGGCGATTCGAGAAGGAATGAAAACACTTGTCACTTCAGCAAATCAATATGTATTACAGGGTATTACGACGATTGAAGAAGTACATCGTGTTGCATATGGAGAAGAGTAAAAAGAGAGGGCTATTGTTAGACCTTATCGGATAGAACTAAAAATCTAAGCACAAAATGGGGGAACAGACATGTTAAGTTTTACGATTAATGATCTGCTTGCACAGGCACGTAAGATCGGCGCATCCGATCTTCATGTAGCTGCAGGAGCAGAGGCGAAATGCCGTGTGCACGGTGAATTAAGGAAAATTACAAGGGAACCGTTGTCGGCAGCAGACACTGCGGAATTGATCATGCCGATGGTGCCGGAACGATTGCGTGCATCGCTGGATGAGACGGGTGAGGCGGATTTCTCGCACGCCATTCCGGGGAATGGCCGATTCCGTGTGAACGTACTCAAGCAGAAAGGTGCATTGGGTACGGTTATTCGTTTGATCAGTACGGAGATTCCCAGTGCAGAGTCTTTGGGGCTGCCACCGTCAGTCGTAGAGCTTACCAAGAAAAAGCGTGGACTTGTCTTAGTGACAGGACCGACCGGTAGTGGTAAATCTACCACGTTGGCATCGCTCATAGATATTATTAATACAGAACGTGCAGAACATATTATCACAATGGAGGACCCGATCGAGTACGAACATTTTCATAAGGCGTCCATTATCAACCAGCGTGAAGTAGGAATGGATACGATGTCCTTTAGCGCAGCGCTCCGTGCGGCACTTCGTGAGGATCCGGATGTTATCCTCGTCGGCGAGATGCGTGACTTGGAGACGATTTCATCAGCGATCACCGCGGCTGAGACCGGTCACCTGGTATTTTCAACCTTGCATACCATTGGTGCAGCAGCAACTGTCGATCGTGTTATCGACGTATTCCCGCCGCATCAGCAGCAGCAGATTCGTGTGCAGTTGGCGAATGTATTGATTTCTGTTATTTCTCAGTCCTTGATCCCGACGAGAGATGGCAAAGGTCGTGTAGCGGCGTTTGAGATCATGCATACTACACCTGCGATCCAGAACCTGATCCGTGAGAATAAGACACATCAGATTTCATCTTCGATCCAGACAAGTAAGAATATGGGTATGATCACGATGGATGATGCGATTTACAAATTATATAATGACGGCAAGATCGATTCTACGCAGGCGCTTGAATTTGCACAGGAACCGGATCAGTTGCGTAAAAAATTATACTAAATATTTAAATTCGGCATATTGTCTAACTACGGTAGTAGAAAATTGGATAGTTTTAACAAAAATGGAAAAAATGACACAAAATTGTCTAAAAAAGCAAAAAATATGGTATAATTTTTGAACAAAATATGAACAACCAGGAAATGAAACGGATTCTATATAGATGAAATTCGAAACGAGTATCATTTATACAGAAGATTGTTCATACATACATAGTGGAAGGAAAAGGTGATACGTGTGGCGACAACAGCGTTTAACTATACGGCGATAGACGCCAGTGGAAAACAGAAAAAAGGCACGATCGAAGCTGCCAGCTTAGATGCGGCGAGAGCGAATCTGAAGAATCAGGGGTTGACACCGATTACGGTGGAGAAACCAAATGCCTTGAATAAGGAACTGAGCATCAATATTGGTGGTAAGGTTAAGGCAAAAGACTTGGCAGTGTTCTGCAAGCAGTTCCAGAGTATCTTACATGCCGGTGTTACAGTGATACAGGCGCTCGGAATGCTTGGCGAGCAGTGCGAGAATAAGAAACTGCAGAATGCAGTACAGGAAGTAAAGGTACTTGTTGAGAAAGGTGATACATTAGCGGGTGCGATGAGCACGATGCCGGATGTATTTCCGAGTATTTTGGTAAACATGGTGGAAGCCGGTGAAGCTTCCGGTAGCTTGGAGACAACGTTTGAACGAATGTCCGTAAGTTTTGATAAGGATGCCAAGATCAAGGGAATGGTTATGCAGGCAATGATATATCCATGTGTCTTGCTTTTGGTAATCATTGGTGTAGTTATCATCATGTTAGTTAAGGTGGTGCCGTCATTCCAAGAGACGTTTGACTCGGCAGGTGGTAAATTGCCGGGTATTACATTGGCAGTTGTGGCAATCAGTAACTTCTTGATCGCAAAGTGGCCGTTCTTCTTAGGTGGTGTGATCGTAGTTATTGTTACTATCCGAATGTTTATGAAGACAGACCAAGGGGCAGTGTTCTTTGGAACGATTGCCATGAAAGCACCGATATTTGGAAATCTCACAATCAAGTCAGCTAGTGCGAGACTGACTCGAACCTTGAGTACATTGATGGCATCCGGCATCCCGATGGTTGCTGCAATAGAAATTGTCGCAAAGTTGATGTCCAATCGATTGGTTCAAGTAGCGGTTGAGGATGCGAAGAATGAAGTGGAACGAGGTGTGGCACTGTCACAGCCGTTAGAAGATAGTGGAGTATTTCCACCGCTTCTGTGTCACATGACGCGTATCGGTGAAGAGACCGGTAATATGGAAGAAATGCTGGAAAAGGTTGCCGACTACTATGATGAAGAAGTAGAAGCAGCAACGCAAGCGGTGACAGCGATTATGGAACCCCTTATCATTATTCTAATGGCTGCAATTGTCGTTCCGATTATGTTAGCGATTATGGCACCGATGATGAGCATTTACAGTATGGCGGAGAATTCATAAAAGGAATTTTTAGATTGATTTTATGTTGTGTTATAACCACGAGCCAAGAAGTGGTTTATAATAAATATTTTTTAAGAAAAGGAGATTAAAGTTATGAAAAATTATGTAGCAAAGTTACGTGAAAACGAAGAGAAAGGTTTCTCTCTCGTTGAGTTGATTATCGTTATGGCAATTATGGCTATCTTAGTAGGTGTAGTTGCATCACAGGTTATTCCTTACATGGAGAAGTCTCGTCAGTCTAAGGATCAGCAGCAGATTAGTAGTTTGGCAACTTCCATGGTCTCTGCAATAGCACAGGATGATAGCTTTGATTTAGCAACTAAGGCTGCAACAGCAGATATTACGTTTGAGCTGAATAAGACAAATCTTACTTCTAAAACTTCTGCAACCATTGAAAGCACATTTGCTGAACTCTGTGGTCAGGCAGATACAGACGCGGTTGTAACTAAAGTGAAAAGTAAGTTCACATCCAAGAAAGCAAAAGCATCAGGAAATAAGTTATATGTAACCTTAAAAGCAGATGGCTCTGTTACAATTGATTTAGGTACGGCTGCTGGAACTCCTGCAAGTGCTAAACTTACGGTTACAACAGAGTAATACAGAGTTATAATAGAGGAGATAGATTATGCCAGTGTGGTGTGCGTATTTGGTTTTGTACATATGTGTATTTATGTTCGGGATAGTGATAGGCAGTTTCTTGAATGTCTGCATTTATCGTTATCCGAAGAAGGAGAGTTTGTTAAAAGGCTCTCATTGTATGGAATGTGGATATTACCTGCGCTGGTATGATCTGATCCCATTATTCAGTTTCCTAATACTAAGGGGCAGATGCAGGAAGTGCCATGCGAAGTTATCGCTTCAGTATCCCCTCGTGGAAGGAATGAATGGAGCATTATATGTGATCGTTTTCTTGGCGAACGGTTTCAACGTTATGAGCGTGATATATTGTCTCCTGACATCCGCCCTAATAGTATTAAGTATCATTGATTTTAGACAATACATTATCACGGACAAGGTGAATATAGTGATTCTTGTGCTGGGTATTGTTGCTACGATTGTAGATCGACCGCAGTGGAAAGAGCATGTGATCGGTTTCTTTTCGGTCAGTGTTATCCTACTGATTATTTATTTGGTGACGGTAGGGCGTGGCATTGGCGGTGGCGATGTAAAGCTGATGGCGGTTGCAGGACTGGTGATTGGCTGGAAAGCATGTATTGTTGCATTTATTGTAGGGTGTATTGCCGGATCGATCATTCATGTGATACGAATGAAAGTTAGTGGTGCGAATCATCGCTTAGCGTTAGGACCTTATCTTTCAATGGGAATATGGTTTGCAATGTTATTTAGTGAACCGATAATAGAGTGGTACTTGAGATTGTGTGGACTGGCATAGGACACACATATCTTTGTTGTTATGGGCTTTTTTGACCAAGATTAAGCAATGGAAAATCTTGGTTTCATTGTCACAGAGTGCTTGACGCATTGTCAAACATTGTGTGATATGAAACTGGTTTCTATTGTATTTCGTACAGAAGCTATGGATCAAATTATGATGAAAAAGACAGGGAGGAACAAGATAGATGGCAAAGAAAGTATTGAGTATTGAGATAGGACAACAGGTAACCAAGGCGGTTGTCATTGATTTCCTGAAGAAGAACCCTCATGTGTACAATGCCTTTTCCTTTGACACACCGGAAGGTGTTATGGAAGATGGTTATGTCAAGGATAAGGATCGTATGGCACAGCTTCTTCGTGAACAGATGAAGGACAATGGTGTCAAAGAAAAAGAGGTTGTGTTCTCTATCGCATCTAGCAAGATTGCGAGTCGTGAGGTAACTGTTCCGTATGTTCCGGAGAAGAACTTAGACAATCTGATCAATGCAACAGCGCAGGATTACTTCCCGGTCAACATGGATGAGTACACATTGGCCTACAACGTGTTAGAGACAGTTAAGGAAAAGGATAAAAAGAGCTTGAAACTGCTGCTTCTCGCTGCACCGGACTCTTTGATCCAGAATTATTATAGTTTGGCAGATCTGATGGGCGTTCGCGTGGAATCCATTGACTATTATGGAAACGGTTCCATGCAGGTGCTGCAGAAACATATTGGATCCGGATATAGCGTGTGTGTGCAGATCGGTTCCTTAAATACCATGGTGAGTGTATTGAAAGAGAATCAGCAGATCATGCAGAGAACGATTCCATATGGTACGAATACAATTATAGAGACGATGTTAGCACATCCGGCATTGGAGTGCCGCGATGAGACGGACGCAATGGAAATGCTCTGTCGTGAAAATGTTGTGTATTCCACATTGGATTATGAGGATGAGACAGTACGAGGAACAAGAATTTCCGAGGATCAGTGGAAACGCTCCGGCCAAAGCCGTGAGGCAAGAAAAGCAGTTACCGATGCGGTAGGCGGTATCTTATTAAGTGTTATTCGAGTGGTTGATTATTTCGGCTCTCGTTATCCGGACTGCCAGCTCGGTTATATTTATATCACAGGTATGGGTGTTAAGATCCGCGGCTTGGATACCTTGTTTGAGCGAGAGATGGATCTTCCGGTTCGTAAGCTGGAGAAATTAACAAATATTACATTCTCTAGAGGATTTGCAAGAAGCTTGCAGGATCAGACGGAGTATATTGCAGCGATCGGTGCAGCGATTGAGCCGGTAGGATTTTCCTTAAAGGAACTGAAAAACAAGCAGGGTCGTGCGGCAAGCATGAGAACGGTCAAGATCATCTTGGCAGGCAGTGTGGTTGTTGCAGTTGCGCTCGTTGCAGTTGGATGGTTCCGACTTGTTGGTGCGAACAAGGAGAATGAGAATCTCAAGATGGAGAAGCAGTCACTGCAGAGCATTAATCAGGTATATACGGAGAACGAACAGGCGACTAAGAAGTTTGAAGATGCGGCTGCGCTGCATGTGGCGACATCGACGAAGAATCAAAATTTGGTAGCATTGATCGAGCAGTTACAGAAGAAACTGCCAAAGCAGATGCAGGTGTCTACGTTGCAGACGACAGAAGATAAAGTGACACTGACGATCACAACAAAAACAAAAATATCAGTAGCTAAGATGCTGGTAGAGTTCGAAGGAATTGATCTTTTGACCAATGTGAATGTTGCTTCTATCGCGGGAGCAGAGTCTGAGAATGATAAGATAGATGAATATACTTTCTCGGTAACAGCAGATTATACACAGTTACCAACGAAAGAAGAGAAGGACGTCTCACTGGATGAAGCAGATACAACGACAACAGATACAACACAGACGGCACAGTAATAGGAGGTGACACAGAATGGCTACACAGAACACAAAGACGAAGACGACATTAGCAGATAAAGATAAGAAAGTATTGATGATCCTTGGTGCACTGGTGATTTTAGCGTTGGCATGGTTCTTAGGCTATCAGAAGTTCAATGAGCAGCGCGAGACAGTAGTGACAGAGAATGATCAGTTGGCGATGGAAGTGTCACAGCTTCGTGCAAAAGTATCCAAGAAAGCACAGGTAGAGGCTGATACGGAGAAGAAGAATGCCCGTACCGAGCAGGTGCTTCTTGCATATCCGTCAGAGCTTCGTACGCAGGATGCGATCAATCGCTTTGACCAGTTAGAGAAGAAAGTGAAGGGTCTTACGATCACAACGGAGAACTTTACAATGAATCAGATCTTCTTCCAGGATGGCGCAGCATTAGAAGAGGTTGTAGCACAGAATGCAGACAGCGATGCTCAGTCGAAAGATGCGAATGGTGGCAATTCGACAGCTAGTGGTAATAATACACAGAATAGTACGAATAATACGGCTAACGCAGCAACGAATGAGACTGCTGCTGCAGACAATGCACAGAATGCGCAGTCAACCGACACCGGTAATTATACCGGTTACCGTTCGGATGTAGGCATTACATTTGCTACGGATTATAAATCGCTGAAGAGCGTGTTGAACTTTATCAACAACTATTCAGAGCGAATGAATGTTTCGAATGTTAATATTTCATCCGATGAAGGATCTAAGGCATTGCAGTGTACAATGACCGTGCAGATGTTCTCAGTTGGAGGACAGGCGAAAGAGTATAAGGATCTGACATTATCCGGTGTACCACTTCGCAAAGACAATATTTTTCAGTAAATAGGTTACGCTCGGGTTCGGATGACGAATCCGGGCGTATTGGAGTAATAGTGAGACGGTAGGGGAGAAATTAGTATGATCAAAAAATTATGGAAAGAGAATAAGGGTTTTACGTTGATCGAGATTGTAATAACGACGGTCGTACTTGCTACTATTTCGATCCCGTTATTGGCGTATTTCTCAGAGTCTATGCGGCACAGTGCAAGGACCAAGCAGCAGCAGAACGCTGTTGTTGCAGCACAGGATGCTGTCGAGGAGTTAAAGAACGCCTCATTTAGTCTCGATAACGATAAGGTGGCAGACCCATCTGCGGCACCAAAGGCAAGCTGGACAGTAGCATCTCCATTGCCATCGGCGCCGGCGGCATATGATATGTACAAGAACTATACTGTTAATGGCAGTAGTTATAATGTGGTTGCACATGTCACCCCAAAGAAGTCAGTGAATAATGTTTATAATGGTTCAAATGGTCTGTATGATCGCAACCTATCGTATAGTAAGGCGATCATTCCATCGATGGATTCCAACAAAGACTTGATCTCAACAGAGACAGCACAGTATCTGTCCGATGCTAAGTTATATTACGGTGGTTTGTACTCTACATATTGTAAGGATAATAAGAATACGATTGTGAAGGATACAACGAAAGTCAATACAACGACGATCGGAAATCATTTGAAACGTAAGATCGTTGTAGGTATTAAGCCGGGTGCATCGACCGGTAAGATCATTGCGACAGTTACATATGAGTATAGCTATGTGAAGGATGCTTCGGATGAATATCCGGATGCAATTCTTACGGCACATCCGGATCCTTACAAAGTAGATATCGCAAAGCAGTCGATCGATGCGGATAAGTTTGAGAATATTTTTATATTCTACAAGCCGGATACGAAAAACGATGAGGTAGAGATTAAGGGATCAACGCTTGCATCAACATTAGGTGTGGCTAATATGAAACTGTACCTTGTGGCAGAGAATAGTGTAGCAAATTCATTGGCGACGCCGGGAGATCACAGCGATCCGGACATTATCGTCCGTGATATGACATATTCGATGAAAGTATCAACAGATACGAATCTGACAGGTACAGTCACAAAAGCTTACACAAACTTATGTGCAAGTGGTCATGATGAAATTGCCTCAAGTGGTAATGTGTCTACGGTGATGCAAAAAGATGGTTCGGGTAATTATACGTTGATCACGACAGAGGATAGTAACCGACTGGTCGACATTACAGTATCGGTTTACAAGGATAAGGGAGGGTCTTATCCATTTGATGAGTCAGATAAATTGGCCTCAGTAGATGGCAATAAGGTTCAGTAAATAGAAGGGAAAGGATGGAGAGCGTATGAATAAGTTCAGAAAGGATGAGAGAGGATCATCGTTAGTTATGACCATCATAGTAGCGACGTTCATTTCCCTGTTGGCAGTAGCGGTTATTTCAATGACAGTAACCAATATTAAGCTGAAACAGGCACAGAAGAAATCTCAGACCAATTTTTATAATGCAGACTCCATCGTAGATGCGATCAAAGCGGGTGTGGAGAATGTATCAGATACGGCAGCCAGAGATGCATATGAAAGCGTATATGCAGCGTATGGTGCTGTGCGTTCCGGTTCAACAGATTCATTGACCGGAAAGTATTCTTCAAAATATTTTAATGCAGTAATTAGCGCTTTGTCCGAAGGAGACTGTGATATTACCACAGGCGTGACGAATATGAAATATCATGATTCCGTCATCAGAGGCTTCTTGACAGAGGCACAGTCCAAATACAGTGGCGGTAATTTTGTAGATGGATATAAGAGTCATGTTAATGGTAAAGGTGATATGGAGTATGACAGTGGCGACAATAGCTTATTACTGAAGGATTTGACGGTTATAAAGACAGAGGGCGACTATCAGACAACGATCACGACAGATATTCGTGTGAACCTGCCGGAGATGAAGGCCGGTACACATTCTGAGTATTTGAATTATGCGTTGATCGCAGATAACAAAGTAAAGATCAATGGTGGCTCCAGTGCGGCAACGATTGATGGTGACGTTTATTCCGGAACGGTTCGCAGAGATCTTCCGGGAGCCAGTCCGGAACCAAATGTAGAAGCGGATCCGGAGGCAGGATTTGTCGTAGATAATGGGGCAACATTGAACATAAATGCTGAGAACATTATATCTCGCGGAGATATTTTGGTTCGAGGCAGATCTTATATGAGAATTAACGGTTTGAACGGCTTGGATGCACATGTCTGGGTTGAAAATATTCAGACCAAGGCCTCTTCCACAGGAACAGCCGGTAATGTATTAAGGATTAATGCAGAAACAAATGTTTCGGATGATTTGGAGATTTGGGGAAATAATGACAATGTCACTTTTAAGAATTCTTATTGTGGTTACAACTACAACAAGGATTATAGTGCAGCGAATATTGGTAAAACATCCGATAATGCACAGTTTAGTTCTGCGATGGTGATCAATGGAAAAAATGTTACATTAGATATACAAAGTTTATCAAAGCTGATCTTATCCGGTAAGACATTTATTTCTAAGAAGGGAAATAAAAATGAGAGTCTTGACGGTGCAGGTCCATCTTATGCAGGAAGCAAGGATATACGTACAGGAGAGGCATTGACTGTAAAGAGTAGTCAGGTTGCCTATTATGTACCGAGCGACTATTGGAAAAAGGTTGGATCTTCCGGCCCGACATTTCCAAATGGCATTGTATTTACACCGATAGAGGGATCTACAGATGAATATGAATTTGATGTAGAGGGATACAATGAGTTCGTTGGTGGCAATAAATTTGATGTGAGAGATTATATAGATTCGGCTATGCCGCTTGTGTATTACTATCGTCATGATACGGATGTGAAGGCAGACGCCTTGACTTATTTCTATTTGAATGTGAAAGAAGACAAACTGACTTCCTTCTATCAGACATATGCAAAGTGCAGTCCGGATTATGCGATCCTTAAGGATGTCAATGCAAAGTATATGTCATCGACAGGAATCAAGTTTAGCGGTGGTGCCGGAGTATTCTGTGCGACCGGTAATATATTGTATCGTGATGGTGCATCCGGTCAGGAGAAGATCGAGATCGGTGATGAGTCGCCGGGCAATGAGGGTGCAGTAGTTCGCAGCTATGCAGCAGAAAAAAGTAAAGAATATATGTCATTGCAGATGTCGCTGACATCCGATTACGATTTATCCTTAAAGTCTACCCAGTATCGTTTGTCAGATAATTACAGCGATGTATATACGAAGAAGGGTATCACAAATACTTCATCGGATAAGACAAATTTATTTGCAGTACTTCTCGACGAAGGTAAGATTGCTGATTATGAGAGCAAGAGTTCATCGAATCCAAAGCTTCCGTCGAATAGTATTATCGTTGTGAAGAAGGGCGATTATACTTGGAACGGCTCTGAGGAAGGTGGAATCATTGTTGCAACCGGTAATGTTAAGCTGGAGAAAAACTTCAAGGGATTGATCATTGCTGGTGGAGACATTGAATTTAGCGGTGCTACTAAGGTTGTAGCGGATTCCGACCGTCTTGAAAAGATTTTTGATAACGACACAATTATTTACAATATGTTTAGTAAGTATTTCCGCAAGACAATCGCATCATCTATTGCCAAAGATGATAGCAGCGGAGATAACGGTATTTGCTATGAGAACTGGAAGAAGAATTAAAATAGGAGGTGATGGAGATGCAAAGAGGTAGCAGAGATGAGAGAGGTTTCACGATGGTGGAAATGATCATCACGATTGCAATTATGGCGATTCTGGCGGGGATTATCGGAGGTGCATATTCGATCATCAAGTCTGGAAATGCATCAAAATCGACATCCAGATTTTTGGGAAGGTTGGATACCACGCAGGTAGAAAACATGACCAAGAAGGGAACAACCTATTTGTATTTATTTAAGGACAGCGATGGGGTACAGACATTGATGTACAATGATGGTACAGACACAGGTCTTAACTCTCAGAGTGATGTGATCGCTCATAAGGCGGATGGAGTTGTAACAGATATTGCCGGTTCCGGTGTGGATTTTACAGCGACATCAGGCAGCGATTCTGTGAATAGTAAAGATACATCGGATTTGGTAATTAAGATTTCTTTTGATAAGGCGAGCGGAGCATTCAAATGCTGTAAAAAGGCAGATGATGCTGCAGAAAGCACTTTTTATAAAGAAATTTCATTTAAGGGACGCGGTACTACTTCCTATGGAGTAAAGCTTGTAAAAGATACCGGCAAACATATGCAGGGATAGGAAGGGGGATGAATGATGCGACGCAAAGATGAAAATGGTTTTACATTAGTAGAACTTGTAATATCAATGGGAATGTTTTCTATTGTAATGCTTGCGATCATGTTTTTTCTGACGGCAGGAACAAAAAGTTACGGACATTCCAAAAGTGAGTTGAATCTGCAGATGGAATCGCAGATGTTACTCAATCAGATACGTGATATCACGTATTCATCCAATTATGCCAAATATGACAGCACACATAAGGCGTTGATCTTATATGATGTGGATAAGGTCCCGGCACCGACACCATCTGCAGGAGCAACTGCAGCACCGGTGGCAACAGCAGCACCGGCACCGACGAAGACGGCAAAGGTGACGATAGTATATTTGGTTGATGATAAGCTGTATTTACGCAAGGATCTAGATCCTACAGCGGTGGATGCTGCGTCACTTACAACAACCTGCGTTGCTATGGATGATTTCCTTTTTAGCAGATATATGCAGGACTTTAAGGCGACTATTAAGAAGAATGATGTGCAGCTTACGATGAAGATGAAAAATGGTAAGAGCAAGTACGAGTTAAATGAAGGAATTACAATTCGTAATGGATGGATCACTTATCCGTGATCATAATATGACAGTGTAGCAGAGACTTAGGATATTGTTTTTTCGCATGGAAAGACAATGGACAGATGGAGGATATGTAGTATAAAGGCAGATAGGTAGAATGGAGGGCTTACTATGAGCAAGAGGAGACCAAAGACAAGTCTGGTCAATTTGTTGCGTAATAAGAAAACAGCTATAGCAGCAGCAGTATGCGTGGTTGTTGCCATGGGTGCATATGTTGGCGTACATATGTACAATTCGCATGCAGAAGATACCCAAATTGGTCAGATGCGTGGTGTGATCAACGACATTAGTGAGATCAAAGGGAAGAAGAGCGGTGCAAAGCGTACCATGGGTATAGGAGCCGGGGAACTTGGTTCTGCAGAGAATCCTTTTGTTTATCTTGAAATCGTGCCTTGGCAGGGTGTTGGTAATATTAGTTATTGCGTAACCGGCTGTCAGGCTGTCGATATTGAGAAAGTATCTCAGCACAATAACATTGGTGGTAGCCTTTATGTGAATAAAGGATATGGAATCATTTGCGATTATGCATTCCCGGAGGAGAATTATCCGGGTAAAGACGGAGCGGCTGAATACAATGGCTCTCAGGTAAGAGTCCCTTGGAAGCTGACGTCAGATGAAAAAACAGTTTATGGTTACTATGAGAAAGTAAATCCGGGACAGCATCTGAAAGGTAATCTGAAGCCTACCTTTGTCATTGACGAGGCTAAGACGGCTGCCAATGGAGGGGAACATCCGGTATTCCGTCAGGCTCATGTGGATGAGAAAGCACAGTATATTTGGGTTTCTATGTCAGATTCACAGGATGCAGGATATAAAAATCATAAAGCGACCGAAAATGTGAAGTTTGCCAGTGGTACGACAGCAGCAGTGATGAATTCCAAATACAAAGTTGGTGATCGTGAGTATACGTCACGTACCGGTCAGGTTTATCAGTATCAGACACAGTGGGAAAATGGTATTGATATTGGAACAACGAAGATGTATTTCTATGACGATTTTCTTCGTTACAGTTTGAGATTACGTTCCCGTTATGAGGTGGAGAATTATAATATCGTCTTTAAGACGATTGAACCATGGGAGTTAAATGAGCATCCGGAATGGCTGGATTATGCAGATATGATCTATATGCATAAGAGCGATGAGGATGGTGCTGCTATCAGACATTATCAAGCTGCGTTGCAGCAGGATCCGGACGGCAGTAAGGGTATATTGCATTATGATACGTCGAAATCTAAAAATGCAGAGGGAGCTACATTTGGTAAGTACGGAAATGGCGAGTACAAAGATAAGCAGAATGATATTACCTTTGAAATTGCTTTGAAAATGTTCTATAAGGCGAACAAATTGGAACAGTACAAAGGAACACAAAGATGTTCTACAGATAGTAATCTGAAATTGAATTATGCACCGGTTATTATGCCAACAACATTTTATCAGGTGAGCGCTGCGGATGGATATGACGCAAAATCAGTTAACATGTCTCGTCTTGACTGGGAGACAATGAAGCCGAAGAAAAATTCAGGATATACGGCTACGGGATACAACAATAATATATATAAGTTCTGTGTTATGGATCTGTTAATGGACCAGAAGAACTTTTATAATATGTTCCTTCGTAATCGTGTTGCGACGGGTACCTCTGTAGTTGATAAGACAACCGGTGAGGTTACACCATTTACCGGAGATGCGAGAAGTTACTGGCATCCACATACATTCCTGCCAATACAGGATTTGTGGCCGGCTTACATTAAGAAGTATGGCTTGAATATGGGGCAGGGTGGTACCGCTCCAATGAACTTTGAGGGCAACCTTGGTGTTTTGAACAATACGATGTTCTACAACTCCAACATGATGCTTAACTCTCTTGCAAATACGATTAACAGTGATACAAACAATCCATATATGGGACAGGTATTTGATTATTATAACAAGAAGAAGGAGCATAAAGATAAGGTTACTTCATTGGATATCATTCATTATCTGTTGAACTATGATAAGTCTGATTCGGGAAATAACGGTAAAGATGGTGCTATTGAGATCTTAGATATAGAGCCATGTAGTGATTTCTCGAAGATGACATTGGATTACTTGTACTTACTGTTCCCGGAGAGTGATCAATATTCGTTTGACGATGATTCGTTTAACATTACGCATATGACGACCGCTGAGTTAAACGGCAGTAAGGAAGACCTTTCGAAGTATGACTTGATCTACTTCGGCGATTCGACCGGTAAGCTGAATTCTACAGCATCATCGATCAAGTATACCGGTGATAAAAATCAGTGGGGCGGTTATAACGAGTATAATTATAGTTATGATGCACCTGCGTATAATGATAGCTCCAATAATGGGGAGATATTCCTGCATACAGGTGATCTGGTTAAGGGTGAGAATGGCGATAAATATCGCTTGTCCGGTAATGACTTGACTAGCATTTCATCCAAGGCACTACAGAAATATGTGAAGTCCGGTAAGGCAATGTTATTGCCGGATGTATTGCATATGGGGGATTTCTCTAATAACAGTGCTTATGCAAAAATTGTAAGCAAGAAATCTAACACACGCAAGTTTTTGCAGGCAGTTGGAGACAGTAAGAACGTATTCTCCACTTCCGCGATCACATCAAGCAATTTGATCAGCTTTGCACCAAAGAGTGCAAAGGTGAAGATTACGGACACACCGCCAATTTATAATAACCCTTCCGATACCACAGAGGTAAAGGATGAGAGCACCGGTGCAGAGAGTACCGTAAATAAGACAGCGATCGAAAAGGACAGCGATGGCAAGTATAAACTGAAATTCACGTTTAAGATCGGTTATGCTTCCAAGAAACAGGAATATGCAGTGCGATTGCTGGTAGATAAGAATGGCGATGGTGTTATTTCGGATAATGAGACCGGCGCAGATGTTATGGACAGTTGGAACAGCACCGTATCTGCCGGACAGACATTCTCGTCCGGTACAATGGATGATGAAGGTAATGAAGAACCGGCTGAGTATAACGTAGCCTTTACCATTCCGGAAGAGCAGACAAATGGTCCGATCGCTTGGAGATTTACGGTATACAATACCGCAAATGAAAACATTTACTATCAGGTATCCGGAATTTCCTTATACAAAGGTGATGAGGAAGATGGGGAGGCAGTAATACCTGAGGTTAAGGTATTACAGATCGTTTCCGATGATAAGAAAGATACCGCTGTCGATCTGGAAAGCGGCAATGCAGAGCTTTTTAAGAAGTATGCAAAACTGGATGATTACAAGATCAACGTAACAACCATTACGTTATCCGAATATCTCAAGCATTTTGCAGAGGTTAATGCAAGCGACTATAAGGGGGATAAGACAACGAGAACATTATTCTCGCAGTCGGGAGATAATTTCTATTATCCGATGGATTATATGGATTATCATATCTTCTTGTTTAGTTGTGGCGCTGATCTGCAGAAAGCAAGCAACAAGGATGGAGCCGTGGCATTTGCAGCCTGGGTATCTAAGAATGACAAGAGTGTGATCTATACAGATAACTTGATCAATGCCGGAACATCGAACGGTGAGAACCGCAAGATGCTTAAGGATACCAGCGGACTTAGCCGATATACGTCCAAAGATGAGACGACTTCAAGCTATAATGATACTGCTACAGGTGCAGATGGCGAGAAGCTTACGTCCAAAGATTATACGGAGTTAGAATACACGTATGATCAGGCAACGTTGAAAGGTACGACAGCGAACAGTTATCTGGCATACAAGAATGGTAAGTGGACGGATGTAAAGGGTCAGAAATTGACATACGCCGACGATCATCAGCAGAAGACCACGAAGGGCTCTAGAGCAAACAATGGTACGGTATGTAATTATCCGTATACGATCGGTGAGAGCTTGTCCCTGACCGGTGCCAGAGCGCAGGATTATCAGTTGAATCTTGAGATACCGGATGCTGATGTATGGTATTGTCTTGGTGATAATCAGGGCAGAGGTGCAGCAGCAGGTAAGTTGAATACGTACTATGCAATGTCACCAAACGATGCAGCGAATAACTATTACTTGTATAATGTTGCGAATGTATTTTACGATGCAATTGATCTGGAGAATACGACCAAAGATCAGGAGATGCAGTTGTTTATCAACACCTTGATTGGGGCATATGAGTTCTCCTATGGTACACCGTATGTAACGGTGGATAAAGTTACTAAGATCAATGGAGATGCAGAGAAGTTAGTTGAAGACAAGGTAGAAGTTGCAGAGAGAAATTACTCTTTTGAAGTAACGGCTGGTGAGAAAGAAGTTAAGACGCTCATGTTCAAAGAGTATTTGAAACAGGAGAAGAACAATGTTGTTCATTCTGCAAAACCGGCAGCTTCCGCAGAACCTTCCGCAGAGCCGACAGAGGAGCCAAAGCCTACGACAACGCCGGCACCGGTAACTGTGTGGGAGAATACAACGGGTGGATCCGGTAATACGTTCTCCTCTAACGTGCATGATCAAAACAGTTGGCTGAAAGATTTGGATAATAATGCCATTGTACAGTTTACTTATACGTGTACGATGGAATTAGACCCAACAACACCGGTATGGGATGTTTATGGTGGATATAGCAAGAATGAGTGGACGAAGTGTGATACTCATTGGACTGCATGTGTTGGTGATTCTGAGAACGCAACAGAGATTCAGATCTTACAGATGACAGTAAAGGATATGAAAGAGATGCTTGGTGTAAGGTCTCAGGATGATATTGATGTCTTTAAGCTGTGTCCATACAACTATAATCGACCGGAAGTGAAATTGCTGTCCGTGAAGCTGTATGCGGCGGATTACGATGGCGATTATGATAGTGGCAACAATGATCCAAAGAAGCCGAAGGTAGATAAGGTAAGGAAAAAAGATGTGTTTGGTGACAGTGACACGCATATCATATTCTTTACACCGCATGAAGGTAATACCAAGGGCGTCACGATCAAGCAATTGCATGTGCAATTTACAGGTGTAGATAATGATAAGAATGAGGCGATCAGCCTTCCGGTAACAAAGATATATCGAAGTCTTGGTGATGGTGAGTATGAGAGGATCACTGCACCACAGGGTAGTCCGGGTCAGTTTAATGACACACTTGTGGACGGCAGACAGTACTTCGTAACCTACGATAAGGAGAATGCGAATAAGGCGAACACAATGTTGTTCAATAAGCTGGAATTTAACATTCAGAATGATCGTAAAGTGGGTAAGACCATCTTGGAGATCATTGGTATCGAGAAAGAGAAGAAGAACGAAGAAAATGTATACATGTTCAACCTTGACTAAAGTTGATGCATATATATTCTTGCGGGGAAAGTCCTTATCAGGCGAAAGCTTGATAGGGACTTTTCTTGTTACTGTTCACAGAAAGTTCATTTGATTTTTACAGATTCCTTTGGTATATTATTACTTAAGCGCAAATCATGATGCATTCCATTTGAATGCATTTTCTTTATTTTTAATAGGAAATTGCTGTTGTGTTGCGTGACAAAAGTCAGCATTTTTCTTTTTTTATTATAGATTAGCTGTCAGGGAACATTCGTCCTATGACATGCTAATCTTTATTAGTAATGGAGGTTTCTATGGTAAAAACATTATTATCGCAGGTGAAAGAATACAAGCGGGATTCGATTCTGACACCGGTGTTTATGATCTTAGAAGTTATCTTCGAGACATTGATTCCATTATTGATGGCATCGATCATTAATGATGGTGTGATGAAAGGTGATCTGAAACATATTTATATCGTTGGTGCGGCGATGCTCGTGCTTGCTGTAGGCGGACTTTGGTCCGGAGCGATGGGCGGCAAGTATGGAGCCAGAGCATCAACCGGATTTGCGAAAAATCTGCGTAAGGCAATGTATGAGAATATTCAGACGTTCAGTTTCTCAAATATTGATAAGTATAGTACATCAGGTCTGGTGACCCGCTTAACGACGGATGTGACGAATTTACAGAATGCGTATCAGATGATTCTTAGAATGTGCATGCGTTCTCCGATGTCTTTGATCTGTGCGATGGCAATGGCTTTTTATGTAAATGCCAAAGTTGCCTGTATTTATCTGATCGCAGTTATTGTCTTAGGCATTTTCTTGTTTGTGCTGGTACGTAAGACGATGGGATATTTCGACGCGGTTTTCCGGAAATATGATGATCTGAATGAGAGTGTACAGGAGAATGTGTCGGCGATTCGTGTTGTAAAGGCATATTCTCGTGAGGAATACGAGCAGAGTAAGTTCCGCAAGGCGAGTGAGAATGTATATAAAATGTTTGTCAAAGCAGAGAGCTTGATCGTACTCAACGCTCCGGTTATGATGCTTACGGTATATGGCTGCATTTTGCTGATCAGTTGGATCGGAGCTAAAATGATCGTCGGAGGCACTATGCAGGTGGGTGATCTGTCAGCACTGCTTGGTTACTGCATGAATATTTTGATGAGCCTCATGATGCTTTCTATGGTATTTGTTATGATCACGATGAGTATTGCCAGTGGAGAGCGTGTTGCGGAAGTGATCAATGACAGACCGGACATTACGGATCCGGAGAATCCGGTGCTTACCGTTTCGGATGGCAGCATTGAATTTGATCATGTTGACTTTAGTTATAAGAAACAATCCGGAGAGCCGGTCCTTAAGGATATTAATCTACAGATTGCTTCCGGAGAGACGATTGGTATTCTTGGTGGTACCGGTAGTGCTAAGTCCAGCTTAGTGAATCTGGTCAGCCGTTTGTACGATGTGACAGAGGGAAGCGTACGTGTAGGCGGTGTAGATGTTCGTAACTATGGCGTTGAGGCACTTCGTAATCAAGTGGCAGTAGTATTGCAGAATAATGTACTCTTTAGTGGAACGATTTTAGATAATTTGCGCTGGGGTGATCCGGAGGCAACGGAAGAAGAGTGTAAACATGCTTGTGAGCTCGCCTGTGCGGATGAGTTTATTCAGAAGATGCCGAAAGGCTATCATACATATATCGAGCAGGGCGGTACGAATGTTTCCGGTGGTCAGAAACAGCGTTTATGTATTGCCAGAGCTTTGCTCAAAAAGCCAAAGGTATTGATCTTGGATGATTCTACCAGTGCAGTTGACACAGCGACGGATGCATCGATTCGCCGGGCTTTTGCCGAGGAAATTCCGGGAACGACGAAGCTTATTATTGCACAGCGTATATCCAGTATACAAAATTGTGACCGCATTATTGTGATGGAGGATGGACGTGTCAATGACTTTGGTGCACATGAGGAATTGTTAGCGCGAAATCAGATCTATCAGGAGATTTATGAGTCACAGGCAGCGGGTAATGCAGATTTTGATGAACCGGGAAAGGAGTGATAGACGATGCCAAGACCAAATGCTATAGGAAAACCGAAGCCAAAGATTGAAGATCCGATGGGAAAGCTTAAGCGGCTGTTTTGTTATATTTTTAAGAGTTATGGACCTCATTGTTTTTTTGTGCTTGTCTGTATTATTATCAGCGTACTTGCCAATGTGCAGGGAACCATGTTTACGCAGTCGTTGATCGATGATTATATTGTACCATTGACGAAGACAGCGCATCCGAATTTTGGACCGTTAGCGGCGAAGATCCTGCAGGTAGCCGGTTTTTATGGAATTGGTGTTATTACGACCTATGCGTATAACCGTATTATGGTTAATGTGACACAGGGAACGCTTCGAAATCTTCGCGTAGAGATGTTTGAGAAGATGGAAACACTGCCAATAAAATATTTTGATACGAATGCACATGGTGATATCATGTCAACGTATACAAATGATATTGATACACTGCGTCAGATGATCAGCCAAAGTATACCGCAGGCGATCAACTGTGGTATAACGATTGTGAGTGTATTTGTGTGCATGGTTGTCTTAAGTATTCCATTAACGATATTGACAATGATCATGATTGGCATTACTCTGGTAGTGACGAAGAAGATCGCCGGACTGAGCGGTAGTTATTTCCTTTCACAGCAGCGTGATCTGGCTAAGGTGAATGGGCAGATCGAAGAAATGATGAATGGACAGAAAGTAGTTAAAGTATTCTGTCATGAGCAGGCATCGTTAGAAGAGTTCAATAAAATGAATGAGGAGTTGTTTGAGAGCGCCAATAATGCAAATACGTTTGCCAATATCCTGATGCCGATCAATGCGCAGCTTGGTAATATCAGCTATGTATTCTGCGCGATGGCAGGCGGTGTCCTTGCATTGCAGGGCTTCGCAGGATTTACGCTTGGTAAATTGGTCAGTTTCCTAACGTTTAATAAATCTTTCAGTCAGCCGATCAATCAGATCAGTCAGCAGATCAATGCGATCGTTATGGCATTGGCGGGTGCAGATCGTATCTTTAAGCTGCTTGACCAAGAGCCGGAGGTGGACGAAGGTTATGTGCAGCTCGTGAATGTGACCGAGCAGGATGGTCAGATCAAGGAGAGCGAGAAACAGACCGGATTGTGGGCTTGGAAACATTATCATCAGGATGATGGAACAACAACTTATCGCAAGTTGGAAGGTGATGTTGTATTTGATGATGTTGATTTTGGATATAATGATGAGAAGATCATTTTGCATAATATCAAGATCTATGCAAAACCGGGACAGAAGATAGCTTTTGTTGGTGCAACCGGTGCAGGTAAAACGACGATCACCAACTTGATCAATCGTTTTTATGATATTCAGGATGGTAAGATCCGTTTTGATGGTATCAACATTAATAAGATCCACAAAAAGGATCTGCGCCGTTCGCTTGGCATTGTGTTACAGGATACGCATTTGTTCACCGGAACAGTAATGGACAATATTCGCTATGGTAAGTTGGATGCTACAGATGACGAAGTGATCGCAGCAGCTAAATTGGCAAATGCACACAGCTTTATTAAACGTCTGCCGGATGGTTACCGGACGATGATCACCGGTGATGGTGCGAATTTGAGCCAGGGTCAGAGACAGTTGTTAGCCATTGCGAGGGCAGCCGTTGCCAATCCACCGGCACTTATTTTGGACGAGGCAACGAGTTCGATCGATACACGTACTGAGAAATTGGTACAGGAAGGTATGGACCGCCTGATGAAAGGACGCACAACATTTGTGATCGCTCATCGTTTGTCGACGGTACGCAATAGTGACTGCATTATGGTGCTAGAGCAGGGTCGTATCATTGAGCGCGGTACGCATGACGAGTTGCTGGAGCGAAAGGGCAAATATTATCAGTTGTATACCGGAAAAGCGGTGTAGGGAAGAGATTGAGGCAGTGTAGGGCAAAACATTAGTTTTGCCCTTTTTTTCTGTTGTTTTTCTATAATAGGATATTGCAATTTTCGTAACACGTGATATAATAAATATTATCAGGCAAAATCTTTTTGCACGTTAGCATTATGACAGAGCAGGAAACGGGTAGGAGACTATCGGTTGGAAGAGGAGGAGAAGATATGTTGTTAAATACGTATAAGAAAGTGATGGACTTGTTTGAAAGTGGCAATGGCTATCGGGATGCATCGGAGTTGAAGGACGCGAAGATCACGACGGTGCAGATCAAGGAATTGGTGAATATGGGGATTATTGAACGTGTGTCACATGGTCATTATTGGCTTGTAGACGAGGAGAATGGCAAGCCGGAGAATTATAAGATGATCGAGGCTTGCAGAATTAATTCAAGAGCGGTGATCTGTGCAGATAGCGCATGTTATTATCATGGCTTGATCGATGTGGAGCCGGAGAGATTGTCGGTTGCCACATTGAAGACGGATCGCTCTCGTATGCAGCTTAATTTCCCGGTGTGCAGACATTATTATTCTGATTTGGCATTTCAGCAGGATATGCAGGTGGATGAGACACCGTATGGCAAGATTCGTGTGTATGACATTGAACGCAGTGTTTGTGATTGTATTCGATTTCGTGCAGATATTGGGGAGGACATGCTGCATTTGATCATTTCGAATTTCTTGCAGCGTAATTCCAATCAGATGGATCGTTTGTTAGCATATGCAGATGCAATGCGTGTTGGAAAGATTGTTCGTACACATTTAAAACAGAATGAGTAACAAAGAGTACAGAGAAAGATACGGGGAACGCACAGAAGCGTTCCCTTTGTTATAAGAACGGAGGCTGTTTATGAATGAGGTGTATGCAAAGTTAAACAAATGTTATGAGCAGTATCAGAAGATTTGCAAGGCACGGGAGATTGATTTTGTTCCGGAGATCGCATTGGTGCTTGGATCCGGTTTGGGGGATTATGCAGATGATATTCAAGTTGTTGCGGAGATCGATTACCATGAAATGGAAGGTTTTCCGGTATCGACGGTAGCAGGGCATCAGGGGAAGTATATCTTGGGATATGTGAATGAAGTGCCGGTCGTATGTATGAAGGGGCGCGTACATTACTATGAAGGTTATCCGATCAGTGATGTTGTACTGCCAATACGTCTTATGAAACTGATGGGAGCGCAGGTGTTGTTTTTGACAAATGCTTCCGGTGGTATCAATACTTGTTTTAAGGCAGGAGACTTTATGATGATCAAGGATCAGATTTCTTCGTTCGTGCCATCGCCGTTGATCGGACCGAATGCGGAAGAGTTGGGTGTTCGTTTTCCGGATATGAGTCAGATTTATGATGCGGATCTACAGCAGATATTGCGGAAAACGGCAACGTTAAAGGATATTCCGTTGCAAGAAGGGGTATATATACAATTAACGGGACCAAATTACGAATCTCCGGCAGAAGTTCGTATGTGCAGGACACTTGGAGCAGATGCAGTGGGGATGAGTACGGCATGTGAGGCAGTTGCGGCCAATCATATGGGAATGAAAATTTGTGGCATTTCTTGTATTTCCAATATGGCGTGTGGCATTACAGCAAATCCATTGACACATCAGGAAGTGCAGGAAACGGCAGACAGAGTGGCACCGTTGTTTAAGAAGCTTGTGACAGAATGTATTACTGCCATTCATACTGTATAGCAGGAATGAGGACAAAATTATGAGAATCCGAATATATAATGCGAATATATTAACGATGCAGCCGGGGCAAAGAATGTTTTGTGGGGAAGTTCATATACAGGATGACAAGATCGCATATCTGGGAACGGAAGATGGCGCACCATCTTTACAGTGGGATCGTCAGATCAATGCAGGTGGAAATGTTGTAATGCCGGGATTTAAGGATGCACACACACATTCTGCAATGACATTTTTGCGCTCTTATGCAGATGATCTGCCATTACAGGAGTGGCTGTATGATCGTGTGTTCCCAATGGAGGATAAGCTGACGGAAGAAGATGTTTATTGGTTTACAATTTTAGCTTATATGGAGTACCTGACGAGTGGCATTACGGCATGTTTTGATATGTATCAGAAGAATGATGCTATTGTGAAAGCTTCCATGGATACCGGATTTCGAACGGTTTTGTGTGGCAGTATCAATAACTTTGTTGGTACGGTTGAGGAAATGGAGCAGCAGTTTCTCAAATACAATGCGTGCGATCCATTGGTATCTTATCGATTTGGATTTCATGCGGAATACACGACTAGCCGTGAAATTTTGGAAAGGATGGCGGCTTTAGGGCAGAAATATCATGCACCGGTCTATACACACAATTCGGAAACGGCAAAGGAAGTGGCAGAATGTGTGGAACGCTATGGCATGACGCCTACAAAGTTTCTTGATAAGCTGGGAATGTTTGAGTATGGTGGTGGCGGTTTTCATTGTGTGCATATGACGGATGAAGATTTGCAGATTTGCAAAGACAAGCAGGTGTGGGTTGTCACGAATCCGGCATCGAATCTAAAGCTTGCGAGCGGCATTGCACCGATCCAGAGGATGAAAGATATGGGGATTGGTCTTGCAATTGGTACGGATGGACCGGCAAGCAATAATTGTTTGGATATGTTTCGAGAGATGTTTTTGACGACAGCGTTGCAAAAAGTAGTATTAGGGGACGCATCAGCATTGGATGCATTGGATGTGTTAGAGATGGCAACGGTAGGAGGCGCAGGAGCCATGGGGCTGCAGGACTGTGACGTGCTTGCAGAAGGCAGGCAGGCGGATATGATCATCTTAGATATGACACAGCCGAATATGCAGCCTATGAATAATGTTGCGAAGAACATCGTATATAGTGGCAGTAAACAAAACGTAAAAATGACGATGATCGCAGGGCGTATTATGTATGAAGATGGACAGTTCTTTCTTGGCGTTTCGCCGCAGGAAGTCTATGATCAGGCACGCCGGCGGATGGAGCGCATGACTGCAGAATAGCACACAGTTATTCCGAAAGTTCTTCCCAATGTTCTAGGAGTTCTTCTAATTTTGCATCGTTTTCACCACGTTGGATGGAGAGCTCCTGCAGTTTTGCAGAATTGGTTGCATTAGCAGGATCAGCAATTGCCTCATCTAATGCGGTGTTTTCTGCTTCTAAGCGTTCAATCTCTGATTCAACGCGATTTAATTCTTTTTGTATTTTGCGCAGTCGTGCCTGTTCTTCCTTTTGTTCCTGCCAGGATAGTGCATTGGAAGACGTGGCTGCGTTAGGCGTATTATTTTCCGCTTGAGGAGCAGTACCGTCTGCTGTGGATATTTCAGTGGAAGGAGATGGCCCGGCAGCATCGGTGGAAGCTATCGCTGATGCGTTGTGGTTTGGCTGGGCCGCATAGTAAGCACGCTCCACATCTTCTTTTTTATCCAGATAATAGTCGTAGTTTCCGACATAGTTCAAAACATGTCCGCCTGTAAGATTTAAGATTCGGGTTGCGGTTGTATTAATAAAGTAACGATCATGGGAAACATACAATACAGTTCCCTCAAAATGTCGGATCGCATTTTCTAGTATTTCCTTAGAATCCATATCTAAATGGTTTGTCGGCTCATCGAGAATGAGAAGATTAGCATCGGACAACATGAGTTTTGCCAAGGATACGCGACCGCGTTCTCCACCGCTCAGACTCTTGATCTGCTTGAATACATCGTCTTCCGTAAATAGAAAGGCGGCCAGTGTGTTACGGATCTGCGTATTGTTCATATGAGGATACGCATCACTGATCTCTTCAAACAATGTTTTATCCGGGTGCAGAACTTGATGCTCCTGATCGTAGTAGCCAATCTCCACGTTTGTTCCAAGCGTGATCTTACCACTGTCGGCAGGGATCAATTCATTTATTATTTTGAGGATCGTTGTCTTACCTGCTCCGTTGTCTCCGATGATCGCTACATGTTCTCCACGCTTCAGTTCAAAGGAGAGGTCGGTAAATAAAGGCGTTCCATCAAAGGATTTGGAAAGCCCCTCTACGGTCAATACGTCGTTACCACTTTGAATCTTTGGTGTAAACAATAAGCGCATTTGCGTGTTTTCATCGACAGGTTTTTCAATGCGCTCTATTTTATCTAACATCTTTTCGCGGCTCTCGGCGCGCTTGATCGATTTTTCGCGGTTAAAGGATTTCAGCTTAGTAATAACTTCTTCCTGATGTTTGATCTCTGCCTGCTGGTTGAGATATTGTTTCATCAGACTATCCATGATCTGCTGACGTTTGGCGGCATATTCGCTGTAATTGCCCATATACATACGAGCGTGCGTCTGGCGCAGCTCGATAACTTTTGTGACAATTTTATCCAAAAAATAACGGTCATGGGCTACGATCAATACTGCACCGCGATAATTGGTCAGGTAGGATTCCAGCCATGCAATGGCATTGATATCCAGATGATTGGTAGGCTCGTCTAATATGATAAGATCCGGCGCCTGCAACAGCATCTTGGCGAGAGCAACACGTGTCTTTTCACCACCGGACAGGGAAATGACCGGTTTCTCAAAGTCATCTTCCGTGAAGCCAAGACCTTTCAAGACACCCACCAACTCGCTTTGGTAGGCGTATCCGTCGAGATGCTCATAGCGTTGTCTTGCATTGTCATACTGTTTGATGACTTGCTCCAGGGTTTCGCCGGTTTCAATATCCATGCGTGCAGACAGTTTTTCCATCTGCTGCTCTAACTGTATGATTTCCGGTTTGGCATCACGCATTTCATCGTAGATGCTGTGTTCGGAAGCGTATTCCTGGTTCTGTGCCAAGTAGCCGACAGTCGTGCTGCCGGACAGGATCACTTCACCGTTGTCTGCGGATAAATGTCCTGTAATGATCTTAAGCAGTGTTGATTTGCCGGAACCATTTGCACCGACGATGGCTGCTTTTTCATGTTCATTGATATGAAAAGAGATGTCAGAAAGAATGACATCTGTGCTAAATGCTTTGTCTATATGACTGCATTGTAAAATCATAATGATATCCTCCGTTTGCAGTGATTCTTATAGTATATCGGATTTTGCACAAAAAAGCAAAAAAAGCACGGGTTGTAAAGGAATACTTCTTTACGTATGTGATGCCATGTGGTACAATCGAAAGAGAAGATTTTGTCTATCGGCACACATGGAGAGCTATGTGTTAGGTGGTATGAAGCCACGTGAGCCGGGAGCAGGAAATATACCAATATAGCAGAATGGAGATTGACAGCAACATGACAAAAGAGCAGTTTCGTGAACGTTTGGCACAGGGGAAAATGATATTGGACGGTGCGACCGGTTCCAATTTGCAGGAGAGAGGTCTTCCGGCGGGAGTATGCCCTGAGGAGTGGATATTAGAGAATCCTGACGTGCTGAAAGAATTACAGATAGAGTATTATGCGGCAGGGTCTGATGCAGTGTATGCACCCACTTTTTCCGGAAACCGAATTAAGTTAGAAGAGTATGGTCTGCAAGATAATTTGGTGGAGATGAACCATGGCTTGGTAGCAATTTCGAAGCAGGCGGTGGCAGAGGTGAAGGAACGCGGACTTGTAGATGCAGACAAGCCATTGTATGTATGTGGCGATCTGACTATGACGGGTAAGCAGGTACAACCGATGGGCCCTTTGTCTTTTGAAGAGCTGGTAGACATTTATAAGGAGCAGACAGAGGCGTTAGTTGACGCAGGTGTGGATTTTTTGGCTGTTGAAACGATGATGAGCCTGCAGGAGTGTCGTGCAGCGGTGATTGCAGCGAAAGAATGCTGTGACTTACCGATCATGGTGACACTTACCTTTGCAGAGGATGGACGTACTTTGTTTGGAACGGATCCGGAGACGGCAGCTCTTGTGCTTACTACACTTGGAGTGGATGCGTTAGGTGTGAACTGTTCCACAGGACCGGATAAAATGTGTGATGTAGTACGCAAAATGCGTGCATATGCGGACATTCCATTGGTTGCGAAGCCGAATGCCGGACTGCCGCAGCTTGTAGATGGAAAGACCGTCTACGAAATGGAAGCACCAGAATTTGCGGAAGAAATGATGGCGTTGATCGATGCCGGAGCCGATATTTTAGGTGGTTGCTGTGGTACAACGCCAGAGCATATCCGTTTGCTCACTCAGAAAATACAGCAGAGTGGCCGGATGGATGAGGTGTCCCATCTGAGCAGACAGGGTAAGGTGATACGTCGTGCCCTGTCTAATGAACGTGTGACTCGTCCGATCGACTTGGACGGACCGTTTATGGTGATCGGAGAGCGTATTAACCCGACAGGTAAGAAAGCATTGCAGGAGCAGCTTCGTGCCGGACAGCTTGACCTTGTTACGGAGATGGCAGAAGCACAGGAAGAGGACGGAGCGGCAATCCTGGATGTCAATATGGGAATGAATGGCATTGATGAAAAAGAGATGATGCTTAAAGCGGTGAATGAGCTTACGATGGTGAGTAATCTGCCGTTATCCATTGATTCGAGTTATGTAGATGTGGTTGAGGCAGCGCTTCGTATCTATCCGGGCCGTGCATTGATCAATTCGATCTCGCTGGAGCCGGAGAAGTTTGAGAAGCTGATCCCAATCGCCAAGAAATATGGTGCGATGTTTATTTTGCTTCCACTTTCAGAAAAAGGTTTGCCGGAGAATCTTGATGAGAAAAAGGAGATTATCCATACGATATATGAAGAGGCAAAACGCCATGGGTTATGTGGCGAGGACATTGTAGTAGATGGCTTGGTGGCAACGATCGGCGCCAACCGCAATGCTGCGATCGAAACGTTGGAGACGATCCGATATTGCAAACATGAGCTTGGTCTGGCAACGGCGTGCGGACTTTCTAATATTTCCTTTGGATTGCCGGAGAGACTTTTTGTGAACAGTTCGTTTATGGCATTAGCAATCGGACAGGGACTGACGATGGCGATTGCGAATCCGTCTCAGGATTTGTTAATGCATGCGGTATTTGCGGCAGATCTGTTGATGAATAAACCTGATGCCGATCTGCGTTATATCAATCGCGTGTCCGAGCATAAGATCTCCGTTGTGTCCGGTGAGGTCGATTCTGTACAGACAACGACGAAAAAGAGTGGATCCGGATCAAAGGACTTGATTCCACCGGAACATGAGGGGGATAAGATCTTTGAGGCGGTTGTAAAGGGCCGCAAAAATAAGATCGAAACTTTGGTGCAGGATGCTTTACAAGGTGGAATAGATGCACAGAAAGTGATTGACGAGAGTTTGATCCCGGCGATCAATCATGTCGGAGTGCTCTTTGATAAGCAGATATATTTTCTGCCCCAGCTTATTTCGAGCGCGGAGACGATGGAGACAGGTATTGGTGTGGTAGAGCCGATCCTTGCAGCCAATCGGTCTAGTGAGCCGCTTGGAACGATTGTCATTGCAACAGTGGAGCATGATATTCATGATATTGGTAAAAATCTGGTTGCATTGATGTTACGTAACTATGGATATCGTGTGGTGGATCTGGGTAAAGATGTCCCGGCGGAGGATATCATACAGGCAGCTATTCGTGAAAAAGCAGATATTATCGGGCTTTCTGCACTTATGACAACGACGATGATGGAAATGAAGAAAGTAGTGAATATGGTTCGTGAGCAGAATCTTCCGGTGAAGGTTATGATCGGAGGAGCCGTTATCACACGCAGCTTTGCAGATGAGATTGGTGCAGAAGGTTATTCTAAAGATGCACAGGAAGCTGTTGTGGAAGTTGCCAGACTTTTAGGAAGATAAAAGAAGGCAGGAGCAATTTGATGGAAAGGTATGGTGAGTAGCGGATGGAGCAGACAAAGATCGATATTGTGATACCCGTATATAAACCGGGAAGTGAATTTAGTGATCTGATCAAGCGTTTAATGCATCAAACAGTTGTCCCGGAACATATTTTTATTATGCAGACGATCCGGGATGAATCAGAGATAATGGTACAGTCTATGGATGAGCGTATCCGGATCATACCCGTGATGCAGTCTGAGTTTGACCATGGCGGCACGCGTGCGTTAGGCATGGACAAATCTACTGCAGAGTTTGTCTTAATGATGACGCAGGATGCAGTTCCGGCAGATGAGCATCTGATAGAGAATCTGCTTGCCTGCATGGAGGATACTTCGGTAGCTGTTGCTTATGCGAGACAGCTTGCCCGTCCAAATTCAGGGCGAGTGGAACGCATGACGAGAATCTATAATTATCCTGCACAGAGCCGTATTAAGAGTGAGGATGACAAGAAAGAACTCGGTGTAAAGACATATTTTTGCTCTGATGTATGTGCCCTGTATCGTAAGGCGTATTATGAGCAAGTTGGCGGATTTGTGCAGCCAACGATTTTTAATGAAGATATGATCATAGCATATATGATGATGCAGGAAGGATATCGTGTTGCATATTGCGCAGAGGCAAAAGTGGTGCATTCTCATGATTACACGTGCAGGCAGCAGTTCGCCAGAAACTTTGATCTTGGCGTATCTCATAAGCAGTATGCGGAGGTGTTTGCGAAGGTGTCTTCGGAAAAAGAGGGTGCAGGATATGCAGCGAAGACCGTGAAAACGCTGTTAAAGGGTGGACATGTATGGGATGCTTTTTATTTCTGCGTACAGTGCGGATGCAGATTGATCGGATATCGTCTAGGTCTTGTATATGATAAATTACCGCGTTGTGTATTAATGAAGTGTACAGGAAGTGCGTGGTATTGGAGTTAGAGCAACATTTCAAAAAGCGGGGAGGATGGATCATGGATCACATTCAAATTAAGGAATTAGAAGTATTTGCCAATCATGGAGTACTGAAACAAGAAAATGAACTGGGGCAAAAGTTTGTTGTATCAGTAGATCTTACTGTTGATACAAGCAAGGCAGCCGAATCGGATGATATAGAAGATGCTGTTAATTACGTAGAGGTAGCGGAACTGATCCATTCAGAGACGAAACGCAATACGTTTCAGTTGATCGAGCACCTTGCCGGACACTTGGCAGAGCAGATCTTATTAACATTTCCGTTGGTGAAGTCATTGTCGCTTCGGATAGATAAGCCGTGGGCACCGATACGACTGCCGCTTAAGACGGTTTCTGTAGAGATTCAAAGAGGATGGCATACGGTATGCTTAGGAATTGGTTCCAATATGGGGGATAAGCATGCTAATCTGGACCAGGCTTTGGAAATCTTGGCAGCAGATGAGCATAATCAATTGGTAAAAGTATCAGATTATATCGTGACGGAACCGGTAGGCGGTGTCGAGCAGGATGATTTTTTGAATGGCGCGGTTGTTATGCAGACATTATATACGCCTCAACAGATTTTGGATCAGATTGGAGTCATTGAGAAGAAATTAGATCGTGTTCGAACCATTCATTGGGGACCGAGAACGATCGATGTGGATATATTATTGTATGATGAAGAGGTCGTTGTAGAAGAGAATCTTATCATTCCGCATCCGGAAATGTGTAATCGAAGATTTGTGTTGGAACCGCTTGATCAGATCGCACCATATCGGGTACATCCGATCTGCTCAAAGACAATTCACGAATTGTTGATGGCACTTGATCAGTGAGAGAAGATGATTTTATGCTGTTGATGGCACTTGATTAGTCATTTCCGGCATGGTATTCTTATAGAGGTGGGTAATCGTGGTTTTGAAAGGGAGAGTGAAGAATGGCGGCAAGTTCCAAACATCATGTACGGAATCGGATCTTAGGGGGTCTTGGGGCGGTAATTTTGGTTGTTGTGGGATTTTTTATGTGGCAGAAGACGAAAGTACAGCTATATGATGATCCGAATACGACAGGAAATACGGCAGGAAATCTGCTTAACGGAGGTAAGTTTTGCGAGGCAGATGGCAGGATCTATTATGCTGATCCGTATGATAACGATTCTCTCTATGTAACAGATGATAAATTACAGAAAAGCACGAAATTACATGGAGATACGGTTAGTTATTTGAATGTTGCAGGTGATTATATTTTCTATACGAGACGTAATGACCGCAAGAGTGTTACCGGCGGTAATGTGTTGGCATTAAGTAAAACGGGATTGTTCCGCTTAACGACCGATGGCAAAAATATGGGTAAGCTGTATGATGATCCGACACAGTCTGTGTGCTTATACGGAAACTATCTGTATTATCAGCATTACGACGAAAAAAAGGGATTACAGTTAAATGCAGCTAAGATGGACGGCTCCAGCGATGAATTATTGTTGGATGAGGGAGTATCGCCGTATTCTATTTCGCAGGGCGTTATGTATTATACAGGTTATGACAAGGATCATAACATACATACCATGAATATTAACGGTTCAGATGAGCAGACAATTTACAATGGTAATTGTACTTCATTGATTCGGGCAGGAGAGCATTTGTATTTTATAGATATGTCACAAAATTATGCATTAGTACGTGTGAATTTGGATGGCTCTGATCCGGTCACGATCGTTTCAGACCGCTTGGCGACATATAATGTGGATGAAAAGGAGAGTGCTGTATATTATCAGGTAGATAATGGAACGAGCAATGGATTGTATGTAAAGGATTTAGAGGGTGGAGAAGTGCGTAAGATCGCGGATGGCAATTACAATTATCTGCATCTGACAAGTAAGTATTTGTTTTATGAAACATATGATGGAAAATCTGTCTATGTGATGGATCTGGGAACGGAGCAGGAGAAACCGTTTCAGGCACCGGTAGGCAAGAAAACATCACACTAATAAATAAGTGAAAAGAGGATAAAAGAATGATTCAATTATCAGCTGTTTTTAGCAGTCACATGGTTTTGCAGAGACAGAAAAATATCAGCGTATGGGGAGACAGTGATGCAGAGTCGCTTAAGATTACTTTGGCAGACAAATCTGTGAGTGTGGTTCCGGAACAGGGAAGGTTCCAGGCTATATTACCGCCATTTGAGGCAGGTGGACCATATACACTGACGGTGCAGTCTCAGACAGAACAAGTGGTGTATGAAGATGTTATGATCGGCGAAGTATGGCTTGCCGGCGGTCAGTCCAATATGGAGCTGGAGTTGCAAAATAGCAAAAACGGCAAGGAGATCGTTCAAAATATACATAATGATGGAGTACGCTATTATTATACTCCACAGGTTCCGTATGTAGGGGATAAGTTGGAAGAAGCAGAAAAGGAAAGTGCATGGGATCTGTGTACGCCGGATAAGGCAGGACGATGGTCAGCGGTTGCATATTATTTTGCAGATAAGATCGCGCGAGAGACAGGGGTAACCGTCGGCATTATTGGCTGTAACTGGGGCGGAACGTCTGCTTCCTGCTGGGTGAGCCGTGAAGCGTTGGAAGGAACGCAGGAGATCAAAGAGTATATTGATGATTATGATGCAATTATTGCTGAGCAGGATCCGGAGGAATATATCAAAGCGCGTGAGGCATATCTTGTATATCAGGCAGAGTTTGACAAAAATGTAGGGAAATATTACGAGACAGCAGAGAACCCGACTTGGGAGGAGGCATTACGTCTGTACGGTGAGAATCAATATCCGGGACCAATGGGACCGCGTTCAGAGACCAGACCGTGTGGTTTGTACGAGTCGATGCTGCAAAGAGTTTGTCCGTATACGTTACGTGGATTTTTGTATTATCAGGGAGAGGAGGACGATCATCGTCCATACCGCTATTACTCCTTGTTATCAGCGCTGATCCGTCAGTGGAGAGGCGATTGGAAAGATGATACGTTACCGTTTATGCTGGTACAGCTTCCGATGTTCCAAAATGGAGAGGGGGAGCCGGATTACCAGAACTGGCCATTTATTCGAGAGGCACAGATGCGTGTGTTCGACACGTTCAAGCATACCGGGATTGCGGTGATTCTGGATAAGGGTGAGTTTGGCAATATTCATCCGACAGAGAAAGACAGCGTTGGTGAGCGTCTCGCTTTGCAGGCAATGTATGAAGTGTATGGTTTATGCACGAAAGAAGAGGCGTTTGGCCCGATGTATCAGTCTTACCGCATTGAGAATAGTGCGATGATTGTATCATTTGCCCATGCGAAGGGACTGCATTGTACAGAGGAAACTTTAACCGGTTTTGAACTTGCCGGTAAAGATAAAGTGTATCATGAGGCGAAGGCAGTTCTAAAGGGAGAAGAAATAGAACTGACTTGTGATGAGGTGAAAGAACCTGTATACGGAAGATATTGCTGGACTAATTATCGACCGGTAACGTTGTTTGGACAAAACGGCATTCCGGCAGCACCATTTCGCACTTCTCGTGAGGATGGTGCAGTTGCAACCGGCAGCCGTAATGGGTTTGATCCCGCAAAAGCATAGGAGGAACAAAGATGATAGGATGGATTATTGGAATAGTTGTTGTACTATTGATCGTTTGTTGGGTGATTGGTACATACAATGGGCTGATCAAAGGAAGAATTGTTGTAGATGAGGCATTTGCAACGATGGATGTGTATCTGAAAAAACGTTATGATCTGATCCCAAATCTGGTGGAAACAGTCAAAGGATATGCTTCGCATGAGAAAGAAACATTGGAAAAGGTGATATCGCTGCGTACCGGCAGTTATGACGCAATGACACCGGAGGAAAAGATTCAGAATGGTGCACAGATCTCTAAAATGATACCACAGATCATGGCAGTGGCAGAGCAGTATCCGGATCTGAAAGCAAATCAGAATTTTATGGATCTGAGTCATAATCTGAATGAAACAGAGGATGATATTGCAAATGCAAGAAAATATTATAACGGTGCGGTGAAGCAGTACAATATGAAAGTACAGATGTTTCCGGGAAGTTTGATCGCCGGTCTGTTTCATTTTGAGACAAAGAAGATGTTTGAGGTTGAGAATGCTGTTGAGCGGCAGAATGTGCAGGTGAAATTTTAGTGGTGGAGAGCATTTGGAGAAAAGGAAAGCTTTTTGGCTTTATGTTGCTTGCCGGGATTTTGCTGATGGCAAAACCGGCTTTGGCAGACTCTTATTATCCCTACGAGATACAAGGATACGATGTCACAGTTAAAGTTGGTAAGGATAATGTGTATCATGTTACGGAGAGGCTGCAGGTGAACTTTAACCAGGCGAGACATGGTATTTACCGAGACATACCGGTTATCAATAACGTAAGTCGCGAGGATGGATCAACTTCCCGTATTCAGGCGCGCGTAACGAATATCAAAACCTATGGTGAAAAAAGGACCGTAGGCCGAGAGGGTTCTTATTGCCGTATTCAGCTGGGAGATAAGAATAAGACGCTTGTTGGCGAGCATATGTATCACATTTCTTACGATTACAATATGGGGAAAGATGTACGTAAAGGGGAAGATGAGTTCTATTATAATATCATTGGAACCAGTTGGGATACAACGATCCAAAATGTTACCTTTCATATCATGATGCCGGAAGATATTGACGAAAGTAAAGTCGGTATGGCATATGGTGAGAGTGGTTCGACTAATAATGAGGGACTGCAGTATACGATCAATGGCAAAGTGATGGAAGGATATGTAGATTCCTCCATTATCTTAAATCCGGGAGAGGCAGTTACAGTCAGAATGGTCTTACCGGATGGATATTATGATCAGGTCAAACAAAGGATCTGGCCGGCGCTGATCAGTATTTTGTTGTCCTTGGCAGCAGCGGGTGCAGCATTTCTGCTTTGGTGGAAAGTCGGACGGGATAATGTGGTAGTGGAAACGATACAGTTCCATCCGCCAAAGGAATTCAATAGTGTAGAGGCAGCCTTTGCCTATAAGGGCAAGGTGGATGCGAATGATGTTATATCGTTGTTAGTGTACCTGGCACAAAAGGGTTATATAGAAATTGTTGAAGGGAAGAAGGGCCTGCTTGGAAATCAGGATTTTACGATCCGCAAATTGAAAGAATATGATGGAAATAATGCGATAGAACGGGCATTCATGAAAGGATTGTTTCGTGGCTTTGATGTTACCAATAAAGATCAGCTGAAGGATAAATTCTACAAGACGGTGAATAAGATCTTGAAAATGGTAAATACAAAGCAAAATAGACAAGTGTTGTTTTATGCCAATTCCATTAATAAGCATTTGATCTGTTATGCGATGATGGCGGGGATTTTCTTTTTAGCAACGTATCTGCCGATATATGATTATACATACAATGCGACATTTTCACTAACAATACCGATCATGTTTGGTTTTGTGCTGGCATTTATTATTCGGACGATCTTTAGTTCAGAGACGATCTTTAGTAAGATCCTCAGCGTCGTGATGTCGATCGCTATGATCAGCGGATATTGTCTGGGACTGCGTAATGTTGTGTTATATACACCGACAATTTATCGGATCGCCTTTGTGTTGGCGATCATCGCATGTGGTGTGATCATGTTCTTTGATCATTATATGCCAAAGCGTACAGAGTATGGCACAGAGGTTTTGGGACGCTTACGAGGATTTCGGACATTTTTGCAGACAGCAGAAAAAGATCGCCTGGAGACCATGGTAGAGCGTGAACCGCAGTATTTCTACAATATATTGCCGTATGCATATGTGCTTGACGTGTCGGATATATGGATGGAGAAATTTGAATCTATTGCGATCGAACCACCGCAATGGTATTCATCTCATGGGCATTACAACACGTTTGATACAGTGCGGTTCCATCATTTTATGAATACGACGATGCGGTCTGCCGCAGCGGCAATGACGTCGACGCCAAGCTCTAAGGGAAGTGGAGGTTCTGGTGGCGGTCATTCCGGCGGTGGTTCCGGCGGAGGCGGCGGTGGATCTTGGTAAAGATCTTCCATAATAAAAAGCCTTTTCAAAATAAAAAAACCTTTTCAAAATGATTTCTCATTTTGAAAAGGTTTTTTATTTTCTTAATTCATTTTACACGGTTTAAACACCTATTTATAGAAATTTACTTGTCGAGGCTCTTCATTGTCGGGAACAACAACACATCTCTAATTGCCGGTGAGTTTGTCATCATCATAACCATGCGGTCAATACCAAATCCAATTCCGCCGGTAGGAGGCATACCAATGCTCAAAGCATTCAAGAAGTCCTCATCGGTGTGATTTGCTTCATCATCACCAGCTTCAAACGCTTTCTCCTGTGCCTCGAAACGCTCTCTCTGATCGATCGGATCATTCAACTCAGAGTATGCATTTGCCATCTCCCAGCCGTTCATAAAGAACTCAAAACGCTCAACATAGTCGGGATTTTCCGGTTTCTTTTTGGTGAGCGGAGATATTTCAATGGGATGATCCATAATAAACGTAGGCTGAATAAGGTGTTCCTCAACAAAAGCCTCGAAGAAGAGATTGAGTATATCGCCCTTTTTGTGGTGCGGCTCAAACTCAACATTGTGCTCCTTTGCGGCGGCTCTTGCCTCGTCAAGAGTCTTTATCTCATTAAAATCGACACCCGAATACTTCTTTACCGCGTCAAGCATAGTAAGACGCTCAAAGGGCTTGCCGAGATCCATCTCGATGCCGTTATATGTTATAACGGTAGTGCCGAGAACCTCTTTTGCAACATGGCGGTAAAGATTTTCGGTAAGATCCATCATACCGTGATAATCCGTATATGCCTGATAAAGCTCCATAAGCGTAAATTCGGGATTGTGGCGTGTGTCAAGACCCTCATTACGGAAAACTCTGCCTATTTCATACACTCTCTCGAGTCCGCCGACTATAAGGCGTTTCAGATACAGCTCAAGAGAAATTCTGAGCTTAACGTCCTCATCAAGAGCATTGTAGTGAGTGACAAACGGCCTTGCCGCCGCGCCGCCCGCGTTTGCAACGAGCATGGGGGTTTCAACCTCCATAAAGCCCTCTGAATCAAGATAATTTCTGATACTGCTGATTATTCTTGAACGCTTTACAAACGTATCCTTTACGTCCTGATTCATAATAAGGTCGATATATCTCTGGCGGTAACGGGTATCGGTATTGGTAAGTCCGTGGAACTTTTCGGGAAGAACCTGAAGGCTCTTCGAAAGCAGTACCACCTGCGTTGCGTGAATCGAAATCTCGCCTGTTTTGGTTTTGAAAACGGTACCCTTGATATTTACTATATCGCCGATGTCCATTTTCTTAAAGGCTTTATATTCATCCTCGCCTATGCAGTCGCGGGCGACATACGACTGTATACTACCCTTTAGATCCTGCACATTGCAAAATGACGCCTTACCCATAATACGCTTTGACATAAGTCTGCCGGCAACGGAAACCTCCTTGCCGTCAAGATCATCAAAATCGGCTTTAATATCCGCGCTGTGGTGAGTAACATCGCACTTTGTGATAACAAACGGGTCATTGCCCTCGGCTTGTAAATCACGAAGCTTCTGAACTCTTATCATATGCAGCTCGTCGAGGTTTTCATCGTTTGCATTGTTTACTTTCTTTACGTCTGCCATATCTTCACTTCCTGTCAAAAAAGGAGCGCAAGGGAACAAAGAGAGTCCCTTTTCGCCCCGTTAAATTTTTAATTATTTTGAAATTTCCTTAATGACGAATTTAAGAAGACCGATAGGTGCTTCAACCTCAACGGTCTCGCCGACCTTGTGGCCGATAAGGGCTTTGCCTACGGGCGATTCGTCAGATATTTTACCCTCGTCGGGATCTGCCTGTGCAAAGCCGACTATTTTATATTGAAGTTCTGCGCCGGAATCGTTTGTGATAGTGACCTTTGAGCCTATATGAACGACCTCTGTTCCGAGAGCCTCCTCGTCAAAAACCTTTGCGTTTTTGATCATATGCTCAATTTCGTTTATGCGAGCCTCGAGCTTTGCCTGATCGCTCATTGCCTCATCGTACTCGCTGTTCTCCGACAAGTCGCCGAAGCTTCTCGCAACTTTAATTTTTTCCGCAGCTTCTTTTCTGCCGACGGTTTTTAATTCCTCGAGTTCTTTTTCAAGATCGCGAAGACCCTCTGCGGTCAATAAGGTTTCCTGCTGAGCCATACTAATTCACCATAGCCTTTCAAGTTTATAAATCGTACCGCAAATAAAATACGCGGCCGTTAAATTTCAGTATTACACGAATAAATATTGTATCAAAAGAGCAAAGATATGTCAAGTTTTTTAGGGCTCTCCGAAAATGTCGGAAAGCAGGTAAAACGAACCGCACACAAGCAGCATATCGTCGTTTTTCACAAGACTCCTTGCCTTTTTGTAAGCGTCTTTCGGGTCTTTTACGGAAACAACGTCACTACAAAAGCACTTGCCCTCACGAAGGAGCACATTCTCATCCTCGGCGCGCGGATTTGACGGCTTTGTAAACACCGCGGTTTTGCAGTGCGGCAAAATTGCTGCAAGGTAATCCTTTGTATCCTTATCAGCCATCATACCTATAAGAACGGTTATGCTTTTATCGCCCGCAAACCGCACAAGGACGTTTTCAAGCGCCGCGGCGCACTCCGGATTGTGTCCGCCGTCGAGCATAATGACAGGCGACCTTGATATTATCTCCATACGCGCGTGAATAACCGTGCTCTCTATGCCTTTTTTTATAAACTCATCGCTTATTCCGAGCGCTCTTGCCGCAGTTATAACGCCCACGGTATTTTCCACCTGATGCCTGCCGACAAGAGGTATTTTAACGGTAAGACCGTTATATAATATTTCCGTGCCGAAAATATCCTCGGACAGTATTTCGGCGGCGGAGACATCGCCGATTAAAAGCCGCCCGTTTTTCTCTTTTACCGTATCTTTTATGACGGAAAGAGCCTTTTCGTTTTGCTCGCTTGTGGTAATTACCGTTCCGCCGTTTTTTATTATGCCGCATTTTTCCGCGGCTATTTTTTCAACGGTGTCGCCGAGTATTTTTGTATGGTCAAGTGATATTGAAGTGATTACCGCGGCCTTCGGGCAGGGAATTATATTTGTGCTGTCATATCTTCCGCCGAGACCCACTTCAAGCACGACCGCGTCGCACTTTTGCTCATAAAAGTAAAGCATTGCCGCGGCTGTTATCGCCTCAAATTCCGTCGGCTCCGTTCCCTTTGTCGACAGCCTGTCACAGGCATTTTTCACTTTTTCGACAACGAGTGAGAGGTCATCATGCGGAATGTTTTTATTGTTTATCTGTATTCTCTCGCAAAAATCAAATACATACGGCGAAGTAAAAAGCCCCGTTTTTTTGCCTGCGGCGCAAAGTATGCTGCTCAGCATCGTAGATGTGGTGCCCTTGCCGTTTGTGCCGGCAACATGAACGAATTCGAGCTTTTCCTGAGGATTCCCGAGCTCATTCAGCAACGCGGATATTCTCTCAAGCCCTAAATTCATACCGAATTTCAGAAGCGAATGTATATATTTTACCGAGTCCTTGTAATTCATAATTTTCCTTTACAAAACACAGACCCACCGCGCAAATGCACAGCGGGTCGGAATACGCTGAAATTTTAAGCCTGCTCTTTTACCTGCTCATCGTCCTTTTTCGCGCTCTTTTTATTCTGCGCGGTACCCTCTGAGCCTCTGAACACAACGAATTTATCAAAAAGATATTCCGTTACCATATTAACTATCATCGTGATACCCAAAACGATATAGTTTACAGCCGTAAGTGAGGCAAATTTCGCCGTGAAATAATTGCCCAAAACGGTAGAGACCGGTGTGAATACAAGATAATAGCCGAAAACCTTGAGCATTGCAATCGGAACATTATTTGCCGATTTAAAGGTAAACTTGCGGTTAAACGTGAAATTCCAAACAACAGAAAGAATAAGCGCGATAAGATACATGGGGCCGTATTCGTTTTCCATTATTTTGGCAAACGTCGCATTGCTTTGCATTAAGCCTTGGAAGAACGAGAGCTTTATCAAAACCTCACTCATAAGAGTGAAGCTGCCTATTTGAATCAGTCCCGCAGAACAGGAAAAAGCAACAAATTTAAGAAATTGGCCTATACTCTTATTATCTTTTTTGTTTTCGCTCATACGTTCAACTCCTTTTCGCATAACAATGAGCACCGCTGCCTGTATTGTTCATTATTTTATCACGCTTCCAGGCGGTTTTCAAGGTATTTGACGCCGTATTTACAAGAAAGATTAAATATGTTAAAATCATACCGCAAATTGTAATTGAGGGGTTTATTATGCAAGTTGATATATATGATTTTGACCACACGCTTTTCCCCATGGACAGCGGCTCGCGCTTTTTCGGCTACTGTATGCTGCACTACCCGTGGATACTCGTTTTTGCACCGTTCCAAATAATTACGGCTCTTTTGCTGGTCACCAAAATAATCAGCTTTACCACATTCAAAAAATATTTTTTCTGCTTTGTGATGCTCGTTCCGCTAAACAAAGCCGTTAACAAGTTTTGGGATAAACACGAAAAAGAGGTATTTCCCTGGTTTAAGGAGAGAAAGCGATACGCCGTTGTAATAAGCGCAAGCCCCGATTTTCTGCTTCAGGAAATTCAGAAAAGGCTTAACTTTGAAACGCTGATATGCACAAAGCACAACCCCAAAACCGGTGCCATTATAGGGCTTAACTGCCGCGACGAGGAAAAGGTAAGACGCTTCAGGGAGCTTTTCCCCGATGCCGAGGTAACAGACGTGTATTCCGACAGCCTGCGTCATGACCGTCCCATATTTTCGCTCGGAAAGCACTGCTTCCATATAGTTAAGGGTGAACGCCGCGAGTTTAACTACGAGAGCGTTTACGGCAGCAAAAAATAAATAAAGTGTTTTATAAAAACCAAGGAGCTGTAAAAAACGGAAGTTTTTTACGGCTCCTTTTTGCAGTATATTGTTCAGTATTCTATGCCTCGGCGAGCTTTTACGCCCTTTTCGTAAGGATGCCGAACGGCGGTAAACTCCGTAACGTAATCGGCAGCGTCCGCTATATCGTCGCTCTTTGCGTGGCCCGTCACTATAATTTCAAGCTTGTCGCGGCAGCTTTTGATACAGCTCAAAAAAAACTCACGGTCAATAAATCCGCCCGTGTATGCGTCGAGAGCTTCGTCGAGGATTATCATATCACAATCATTTTCGCGCTCAAAAACAGAGCGAAAAAACTTCGTGTAATCCTCAAAAATCTCTTTTTTTCGCATATCGGTCATATTCTCAAACAGCTTGTAGTCGCTTTTCGGCAAGAGCACCGTAATACCCGGAATGTCTCGCAGCACTTTTATTTCGCCCGATTTGCCGTCCTTAAAAAGCTGTGCGAATATAACCCTCATTCCGTTGCCCGCGGCTCTTACGGCCGCGCCTGCCGCAGCGGAGGTTTTTCCTTTGCCGAAGCCGTAATACAGCTGTACCATTTATCTACCTGCCTTTATGCTTTAGGCTTTTATTATACAGGAAATCCATAAGAAAAGCAATATTCACGGTTACTCAACGGTGACGGATTTTGCGAGATTTCGCGGCTTATCAACATCACAGCCGCGAAGCACAGCCATATAATAAGCGAATATCTGAAGAGGTATTACATTGAGCGACGGTAAGAAATTACCGTCTGTTGACGGTACGCGTATAACCTCGTCGGCAAATTCCGAAACGGAGGCATGCTTATCCGTGACAAGTGCTATTACCGACGCACCGCGCGCCTTAACCTCTTTAATATTACCGAGAGTTTTTTCAAAAAGTTTATCCTGCGTCGCAACGGCAAACACGGGAGTCCCCTCTTCGATAAGAGATATGGTGCCGTGCTTAAGCTCACCGGCAGCATAGGCCTCCGAATGAATATACGATATTTCCTTGAGCTTTAACGAGCCTTCAAGAGAAATGGCGTAGTCAAGCCCCCTGCCGATAAAAAACACATCATCGGAGCTGACGTATTTATGGGCGAGCGTTTTAAGCTCGTCGGTAAGATTTAAAAGGTCTTCAATCTGCGACGGAAGACACATAAGCTCTTTTGTGAGCTCTTTTTCTCTTTCCTCGGAAAGAAGCCCTACCGCCTTTGAAAAACGAAGTGCAAGCAGATATACTACGGCAAGCTGTGCCGAAAAAGCCTTTGTTGTTGCAACGGCGATTTCGGGTCCCGCCATGGTATATATAACGTCATCGCTCTCTCGTGCTATTGTGCTCGCGACCACATTTACTATCGAAATCACCTTTGCACCCTTGCTTTTAGCCTCACGCAGAGCCGCTAATGTATCGGCGGTTTCACCGGATTGGCTTATAACTATGCAGATATCGCCCTTTTTGATTATCGGGTCGCGATAGCGAAATTCGCTTGCAAGGTCTGTTTCACAGGGAATACGCGCCATATCCTCGAATATATATTTTGCCGTCATACCTACATGCCATGCGCTGCCGCACGCCACTATATGAATCTTGCCGATATTCTTGATTTCTTCATCGGTAAGGGTGAGCTCGGGAATTGACACCCTGCCGTCCTTAATCCTCGGTGAAAGCGTATCGTGTATAGCCTTGGGCTGCTCGGCAATTTCCTTTTGCATAAAGTGCTCGTAGCCGCACTTTTCCGCAGCCTCAACGTCCCATGTTACGTGGTAAACGTCCTTTTTGACAACATTTTTGTTTGTATCATAAAGCGTCACATTGTCTTTTGTGAGAACCGCAATCTGATTGTCTTCAAGCAAATAGCAGTCTCTTGTATATTTTAAAACCGCGGGGATATCCGACGCAAGGAAATTCTCACCGTCGCCGAGCCCCACTATAAGCGGACTGTCTTTTCGTGCCGCTATAATTGTACCGGGCTTATCGTCCGCCAAAATCGCAACGGCATAAGAGCCGCGCACGGTCTTCATAACATTTACCATGGCGTCAAGCAAATCGCCCTTGTAGTAATAATCAAACAAATGCGCGAGCACCTCGGTATCCGTTTCGGAAACGAATACATAGCCGCCCTTTTGGAGCATAGTTTTAAGCTCAATATAATTCTCGATTATACCGTTGTGCACAAGCGTTATTCTGCCGTTTCCGCCCTTATGCGGATGTGCATTGACATCTGTCGGCGCACCGTGGGTGGCCCATCTTGTATGACCTATTCCGACCGTGCCGGAAAGACCGCCGACCTCTTCGAGCTTTTCCTCAAGATTTTTTATACGGCCCTTTGTCTTAACAACGTCTGTTTTGCCGTTTCCTGACACGGCAATGCCTGCCGAGTCATAACCTCTGTACTCAAGCTTTTTTAAACCGTCAATCAATATCGGAGAGGCACTATTCTCCCCTACATAACCAACAATTCCACACATATTAAATTTTTCCTTTTCAAAAAATAAAATTTGTGCCTTGCTTTCCCTTTGTACACGGTGCGTTGCCGCTCCGCCTTTGTGAAAAGCCTTTGATCCCCGCACTTATGGGACAAGAAGCATCCGCCGAAAACTTCGATAACTTCTTCCTCGTCACCTGCAAATTCGGCAAAGCCGATAGTGCGACATACAGGTCCGGCGCTAAAACTCTCTTGCGGAAAGTCCTTTAAAAAACAAAAATCTCCTTTCGCTTTTTTGAGGGCGGCTCGCACAGCCGACGGCTCATTTGTTAAAGTATAATATGCCACGCGGCAAATGTCAACGGAAAATAATACTTTTATACCTTTTTTAAAACTTACGCGGCGAATATTATTATGTTTAAAACTCCGGTTTTTACACATAATTTTAATAAAAGCTCGGAGGTAATCTATGGATATAAAAAGGTGCACCATTGACTCGCAGGATATTTTACGGCACGAAAACGCAAGAGCGTTTTTTGTTTGCCTTTTAAGCTTTGTGCTGTCGCTTTTGATCCTCGGCGCCGCTCTTTTCGGCGTGTATTCGCTCTATACTGTGAGCGGACTCGACAAGGGAAAATACAGCGTTCCCATTCTCTCTTTACTATATGCCCTTTTTTCGTCGGAGGTTACCGTTTCTCTGTTTGCACTGTCCGCCGTTTCCTACAACCGCAAAAGATGGTTTTACCGCAACGCCTCGGAAAAAGCGCCTGTATCATATCTTTTTGCCGGTGAAAAATTTTCGGTAAGGCTGAAGGTCTTTTATTTTTTCTTTTTCAAAAAGCTGATGACTGCGCTGTGTCTTGTCGCAGCTGAAATACCGTTTTTGCTTTGCAGTCTTGTTTTTTACCGCGAGCTCTCCGAAAAAGGATTATACAAAACCGTATTTGCGGGAACAGTCGCCCTCTGCTCTGTGCTGTTTTTGCTCGGACTGTACTTCGGCGCGGTTCTTTCGAAAACATTTTGGCTGTGCGAAAAGGTATACTTCAAAAACAAAAAATGCTCCGTAGCGCTTGCCGTAAACAAAAGCAAAAGCCTGACCGAGGGAAACCGGTTCAGGCTTGTAAATTATAATATAAGCTTTGCTTGGCGAATACTTTTCTGCATATTCTTAATTCCGCTGTTTTACACGGTGCCGTACATTTCACAGTCAAACGGATTGCTGTGCCGCGAATTTATCGGAAAGTACAGGCAAGGTGCCGCCTTCCCGGTGGTTTTTATGAAACTGCAAAAAACGTAGCCTCGAAATAAAACCTTCATTCGTTCTTCTTTGCCTTTTTACTGCCGAATGTGTCGGCAAGATAAATCATAAGAAGTATCAGCACGGCTATCGCGGTGGATTTAAGCCGTGTAAAGCCGTATTTTGCCTCAAGGCAGCCGGTCGCAAAGACGAGCCCCGCAAGAGCTAAAATATATACTATCAAAAGAACGGTTTTTAGAGCCGGCTTTTTTTCGGAATTAAGCGACATAAAATATACGGCGGCCGTGACCGCCAAGGCCGTTCCGAAATACACGACAGCAAACACAGTCATAAATATCAGCCTTTCGGATTATTCATAGTCCCAGCCGTGGGAAGCGAGCTCATCCAAGACCTCTTTATCCACATCATCGGCGGTACCTTTTGACACTATCTTGCAGGAATACACATTGACCTGAGGCGGATATGACTCCATAATCTCATTCGCGTGCTTTATTTTTACGAGATCGCCCGTGCGGACATCGGAAAACAAATCTTCGTCGTCCGAGGAATTTATCATAACCGTAGGAGAGCCGTTTAAAACTATAAGACAACTGCTTCCCGAAACCACGGCGCGCCCCGTGGAAGTAGGTTTAAAATTTCCGCACCCGTAAAGTAAGGTAAAAACAAGCAAAAGACTTAAAACCGTACATAAGGTCTTTTTCATATATTATCTTCCTTCCGTGTTCGGTGAATTATGCACAGCGTCGTGTCTTCACCGCCGCACATCTATTATAATTTTACTTCTTTTCTCCGCTAAATACAATTCGCCGAAAGTATAATAAAACACCTTCAAATTTGTCGGAAATAACAATTTCGAATACCGATAAACCGAAATCGGTGATTTTGAGCCGTCATATGAAACTGACCGCAGAGCCGATATAAAATAAAAATCGACAAATCTCTTACGAGACTTGTCGATTTTTGTCTGTGGGGTACAGAAAAGATGTTTTTATGTTTTTTGTGGATAGAGTTGAACTCTCGGAATTTTTAATGAAATCGTTCGCGTTGCTCACGATGAAATCAAAACCTACGGTTTTGATGAAATTTTCGGCTACGCAGAAAATGAAATTAAATCCACCCATCGCCGCAGCGATTTCATACGCTGAAAGCGTATTTCATATTGCGAAGCAATATTTCACCCACCCGCAAGGGTGGATTTAGTTGAAAAGGACAGATTTCTAACGAAATCTGTCCTTTTCTGGCGCGCCGGGAGGGATTCGAACCCGCGACCTTTTGGTTCGTAGCCAAACACTCTATCCGGCTGAGCTACCGGCGCATATGCAATTTTTACTGCTCAAGTATATTAACACTATTGGAGCAAAAAGTCAACATTTTTTTACGCTCGGCAAGAATAAATCGTTTTTTATTATATTCCGAAGCAGCCGAAATATCGCCATATAAATAAAATATTACGGCTAAATAATTATAATATATCTGTTTACCGAAACAAATAAAAAATGCATTTTTAAGAGCGAGATAAGCCGAAAACAGAGTAAAATCGACAGTATAATTTGTATAAAGCAATCAAAATGCATAATCGGCAAAAATTATCTCCACTTTTTTCTGTTTTGTGGTATACTTAAAAAGGTATTACGGCAAAGATTTAAGACAAGCCTTAATGCACGCGGCAGAAAAAGCTTAACACAGCCGCCGAAATCTACACAAATCAAATCCGGGAAGGCGGATATATATGGATAAAAAATATGATGTTCTGATAATCGGATGCGGAGTTGCCGGCCTTTACACTTCACTCTCGCTGCCCGAAAATCTGTCCGTTCTTGTGCTTTCAAAGCAAGACGAAACCGTTTCCAACAGTTCTTTGGCTCAGGGCGGCGTAGCTGCCGTTTTAAGCCTTGAAAACGACAGCTATGAGCTTCATTACAACGACACCATGATTGCCGGCGGTCAGGCAAACACACCGGACGCCGTAAACACACTTGTTCACGAAGGCCCCGACCAGGTACGTCAGCTGATAAAATACGGCGTTAATTTTGACCGCAATTCCGACGGTACTCTTCAAAAAACGCTTGAGGGCGGCCACAGCCGTCGCAGAATAGTTCACTACAAAGACACCACGGGTGCGGAAATTGTGCGTGCGCTCCTTGTAGAAGCCAAAAAGCGAAGCAACATAACGCTTGTTGAAAACGCCGACGTTTTTAAACTCACAAAGGTTAAAAACGGCTTTTGCGCGGATATGCTCTTAAACGGCAAGACCGCCGCCACGGTATTTTCGGATTTCTGCGTAATAGCGACAGGCGGTATAGGCAGAGTTTACAAATACACCACCAATCCCGCCGTTGCCACCGGTGACGGAATCCGCCTCGCATACGATATGGGTGCTACGATAAAGGAACTAAGCTACGTTCAGTTTCATCCCACCGCTTTTAACGGAAACGACAGGGAGCAATTCCTGATAAGCGAGTCGGTACGAGGAGAGGGCGCATACCTGCTCAACTGTAACAAAGAACGCTTTATGGACAGATATGACAAACGTCTTGAGCTTGCCCCGCGCGATGTTGTATCGCGCTCTATAATTCTCGAAAGCCGCAGAACGGGCAGCGACAACTTCTACCTTGATATAAGATACAAGGGGCACGATTACCTTGTAAACCGCTTCCCCGGAATATATGAGGGATGCTTAAAACACGGCGTTGATATGACCAAGGATTTAATTCCCGTATACCCGTGCCAGCACTACCTCATGGGCGGAATCGACGTTGACCTTGACGCGCGTACTTCTATTTCGAGAATGTATGCTGTAGGTGAATGCTCGCACACGGGAGTTCACGGCAAAAACCGCCTCGCAAGCAACTCGCTTTTGGAGGCACTTGTATTCGGAAAGCGCGCGGCAGACGATATAGCGTCTCTTTCTAAAAAAGATCCTGACCACGTGACCGTTACGGAGCACAAAACGGATATTTCGGGTGCTCCGCTGCCAAAGGGAATGCGTACAGAAATTCGCTCGATTATGCAACGTTCTTACTTTGTAATTCCGGATATGGACGCGGTAAGAGTAGGCTTGAAGCGCGTTGACACTATACTTATGAGACTTAAAAACGGCAAATTTGCAATTACACCCGACTATTGTGAGGCTTTAAGTCTTGCCACGGTAGCCCATATAATCTTAAAAGAGGTGGACGAAGGATGATTTTACCGCAGTTTTACACGGACGACATTATTAAGCGCGCCATACTTGAGGATATTAACTATGTCGATGTGGCGTCGGATTACCTGATATCCGAGGAGCAGCGCAATGAGGCGTATTTCGTCTCAAAGGCAGACGGCGTTCTCTGCGGCATAGATGTCGCAATGAGAGTTTTTGAACTTTTGGACGATTCTTTTACCGCCAAGGTATATATGCACGACGGCGACAAGGTGAAAAAGGGCGACCTTATAGCCGAATTCAGCGGAAAAACCACGCTTCTTTTAAAGGGCGAGAGAACTGCTTTGAACTTGTTGCAGCATATGTCGGGAATAGCCACAGCGACCGCAAAGGCAGTCAAACTCTGTGAGGGAACAAAGGCTTCGATAGCCGACACAAGAAAGACCCTTCCGTCTCTGCGTGCCCTTCAAAAATACGCGGTAACCTGCGGCGGAGGCAAAAACCACCGTTTTAATCTTTCCGACTGCGCTATGCTCAAGGATAATCACATAGACGCCGGAGGCGGCATAACGGGAGCCGTAAAAAAGCTTCGCGAAAAGATAGGTCATACGGTGAAAATTGAGGTTGAAACACGCAACCTTGATGAAGTAAAAGAGGCGGTCAAGGCAGGAGCCGACATAATAATGCTCGATAATATGGACTGTGACACCATGAAAAAAGCCGTTGAGATAATCGGCGGCAAGGCTCTTACGGAGGCTTCGGGCGGAATTACCGATGAAACCATACCCGGCGTTGCGGCGTGCGGCGTAGACATAATATCAATCGGAGCGCTGACTCACTCCGTTCAGGCGTTTGACATTTCCATGAAAATGAAAAAATAAAAAGCCACCCCCAAGATGTGCCTCAGCTTATCTTGGGTGGTATGTTATTTTGAAGCAATAATGCCTTATAAACAAAAAGCAACGGCACCGAAAATAAAAAGTTTCGGTGCCGCCGGCTTTTGTTCGGCTACAAAAAACGCATTGTTACACTAAGGCTGCCGCTTATTCAATTCTGCCTTTAGAGCTAATGTCCGCAAGGCGGTCAAAGCACAGCTCGGAAAGACGTGCCGCACCGCACAATTCATACAAGGCGGAAGCAAACAAGAGCGAATTACACGGTGGCAGAACCTTTGTTATGTCATCGGGCAGAGTAACTCCACTGCCCGACAAACAGACGGTACTTCCCGAATACTCATTCCTATATAAAAGGCACCCTCCGTCCGGATTGCTTTTATCTGTTCGCGGAGCTATTACAAATGTGCAGCCGCCTGCCTCATTCACGTTTTCCGTGACGGTCATCGCAAGACCCCAATCGTCATACAGCCGTCGGCGCACGGGAGAAAATTCTTCGGGATTACCCGTTATTACCTTAAGATTTGAGGCAAGAGGAACAAGTAAAGACAGCTTATCCTTTTGAAAGCCGTTAAAATCCATAACAGCCACGCTCGTTTTTTCCGGCGGAAGAGAGCATTTCTTTATATAATCAACCGCGGAATTAAAAAGCATAACGGACGGCAGTATACGAGGCTCGAAATTCTTAACCTTTTCGTCCTCCGTTATGGTTCCTCCGCACACTATAACTCTGCCAGCGCACCGCCCGAGCAGGCTGTATATTTCACCTGTATCGACCTCTTCGTTTTCATCACACACAAGAGTCAGCGTAAAAAACGGAGCACTGCCTAAAACGCTTATCCGCTCGATAACGGGTTCGGGCGGAAAAAGCCTGTAATGAAGCCTCTTAAAAAATCCGCCGCCGATTCTTTCTATTTTAATTACTCCGAACATAAAAGCACCCCCGCATAATATTATGCGGGGGTTTTGATTTTAATGTTTGTTGTTTATTGCTCGTCCGCGCCTGCCGAAGAGGTTAAGAGAGAATTTGCCTTTTGATACTGTTCATCCTCTGAATGAGATAAAAGCGCCAAACGGTTCTTTTTCTGTGAGGACAGCTCCACAAGATAATCCGGAGTTAAGCCCACACCGTTGTATACATCGCTTGTATACGGCTTTATCTCTGCCACGGTAAGCTTTACCGCACCGCCGTCGCTCAGCTGATAAACCCTTTGCATGGTTCCGTTGCCCTTTGTCGCCGTACCTACGAGCTTTGCTTTGCCGAAATCGCGCATATCGCAGGCGAAAAGCTCTGCAGGCCCGGAGGTGTCTTTATTGACAAGTATCACTGTGGACACATTTATGCTGTCGGCGTCCGATGTAAAGGTCTCTATGGTTTCACCGTTTTTATCAACGGCGGTAGCGAGTGCCTTTGTTCCGTCGCTTGCCACAGGAACAAGCACATCAAGCGCGTCTGTCGCATACTCTACGGTTCCGTTCGAGACCGCCCGCAAATCTATTATAATGCCGCTCACGCCTTGCTTTATAAGCGTATTTACTGCATTTTTGAGCTGCGATGCGGTGGTCGAATAAAAATCGGTTATTTTAACATAACCTACCTGGCCTACTGTCTCATAATAAACAGTCTGCGCGGTGTAGCCCTTTACCATATTTGCGGCAACGAGATTACCGTCATGAATAAACGCAACATTTACGGACGAGAGCTTTTCGCCCTCAAGCTTTTTTACAAGCTCTTTATAGTTATAAACTGTGACTTCCTCTTCATCTATGGTAACTATACGGTCGCCCTTAGTCATATTGTTAAGTGCCGCCGGAGAACCGTCGGAGACCTCTGCCGCATAAAGGCACATATCGTCCTCATTGAACGCCGGAATTATGCCGACGCCCATTTTCTGACCGTTCATCTCATTTTTATATACGTCATACTCGGACGCGGTCATATAATAGCTGTAACTGTCGCCTACGCCGTTTGCAAAGCCCTCTGCCATATCCGCGTTTAAAAGCGTTTCGTTAATCTCGCCGTAGTAATTAGTGCGGATAACGTCGTCTATCTCCGCTAAAAGCGAATAAGTCTGTGAACGCTTCGGGAGATCTTTGATTATTGAATTGTACATTTTCATTGACACAGCCATGGTCCCTGCCACAGAGCCTGCCATAGCCACGAATATCAATGCGAGCGCAAGGCCCAGAGATATTTTCCTATTCAAATGAACGCCTCTCTTTCGGGGGGGTTTATCAAAGACCGATATACGGCTCGGGATTTACTCGATTTTTATTTACATAGACCTCAAAATGAAGGTGCGGACCCGAGGAGTTGCCGGTGGAGCCGACCTTGCCTATATACTGACCCTGCGATACGGTTTGACCCGCGCTGACGCCTATGCTGCTGAGGTGCGCATATCTTGTCCACACGCCGTTGCCGTGGTCTATAAGCACGTTGTTGCCCCAGCTTGAGTGATACGAGGCGGAAATTACCGTACCGCCTGCCGCGGCGTAAACGGGCTGACCGTTTATATTTGCACCGGCTATGTCAACGCCCTTGTGGCCGTTGTGACCGTAGTGCTGTGAAACGTAACAATTGCACGTGAGAGGAAAGCTCATTCCGCTTGAGAGCACACCGTTACCGGAAGAACCCGTCGTATTGCTGATTGACTGCGCTTCGAGTTTATCCATCTTGGCCTGATAAGCGTCATTCTGCGAATCAAGGCTTGAAATCATTGATTTGAGCGACTTCACCTGAGCTTCAAGACGTGACTGCTTTGCGTCAAGGGTATTGTAAACGCTCTTGACCTCTGCACGGGCAGACTCTATGGCAGCCTTTTCGTTAACTATTTCAGACTGCTTTTCCTGCTGTGACTGCTGATCGGAGGAGAGCTGTTCTTTTGTTTTGTTAAGCTCATTAATTTCTTCCTGCAAGCCCTTTACAAGCTCATTATCATGCTCCGAAACACGTTTGAGCAGCTCAAGTCTTGTCAAAAAGCTCGCATAGTCGCCGGAGCTGAGAAGTACCTCAAGCGCCGAGCTTTCGCCTGCCTTATATGCCGAGCGAAGTCTCTCTTTAAGTACGTCGTATGTTACGTCGACAGCGGCTGTCTGTGTTTCTATTTGAATATTTGCGGCGTCTATTTCGGCTTGAAGTCTGTCGATTTCCGCCTGATAGTTGTTGATAATTTCATCCTTTGCCGCAATTTGCTTGTTAAGGTCGGTTATCTTGGCGTTGTAAACATCAAGCTGAGCCTGCATATCGGAAATCTGATTGAGCAAATCGTTTACGGACGCCTTATTATCGCTGATTTTATTATTATTGGCATTTATTTTGCTTTCAAGCTCGTCTATCTGATCCTGCACGGACGAAGCCGAGCCCGAAAACGACGTCACTGAAAACAGCATAGCTGTTATTAATGTAACGGAAATAATGCGTATAAATGCTTTCTTCTGATGCTTCAAAATAAAAAGAACTCCTTTAATACCGGATTTACCCCTTTAAAAATTACGGAAGATACGGCGCGGGATTTACCCTTGTGCCGTTTATCCAGACCTCAAAGTGCAGATGCGCCCCGGCGTGCGGATTTGCCGGTGTCGGCGCGGGACTTACGTTACCCGTATTGCCTACAAGAGCTATAACCTGCCCCTGCTTTACCGTTTGCCCCTTGCTTACCTTCATAACGCTGCAATGAGCGTATCTTGTGCAAACGCCGTTGCCGTGGTCAATAAAGACGTTATTGCCCCAGCTCGAATGATATTCGGCGGAAAGAACCTTACCGTCCGCCGCGGCCCTGATCTCCTTGCCGTATGTATTGCCGGTTGCACCCCTTGTGGTAAAATCAATACCCTTGTGACCCGGGTAGCCGTACCAGCCTGCCGATATGGTTACGTTTGAATACTGAAGCGGACAAATCATACCCTTGGGAGATACCGTATAACCGCCTGTATTTCCACCGGTATTTTCTCCCGTATTGCCGCCCGTGTTTCCGCCTGTATTGCCGCCGGGCTTTGGCAATTCGCCGGTGCCCTGCGACGCATTTTTCGCCAGTTCCGCAAGCTTTTTATCGTAGCTGTCTTTCGCAGCCTGTATTTTTTTATTCTCGTTTTCTAATTCCTTGGAGCCTGCGCTGAGAGACGAGATATATGCGTTTCGCTGTGCAACCTGCTTTTCAAGGGTAGACTGCTTTGAATCTACGGTATTGTAAAGCGACTGCACCTGCGTTTTAGACGAAACAATATCCGCCTTTTCCGACTCTACGGCGGTCTGCTTAGCCTTTACTTCCTGCTGATTTGACGACAGAAGCTCCTTTGTGTCGTTAAGCTTTGCAATATCATCCTGCAAAGATTTCATAAGCTGCCTGTCATGCTTTGTGGTTTTACTTAAAAGCTCAAGCCTTGTGAGGAAGCCCTCATAATCACTTGCCGTAAGAAGCACCTCAAGAGTGGAACTTTCGCCTGCCATATATGCCGCGCGAAGTCTCTCCTTTAAAAGGTTATATGTATCGTTTACGGTCTTTGTCTGAGTTTCTATGCTCTCGCTTGCCTCGTCTATGTTCTTTTGAAGAGAATCTATTTCTTTTTGATAATCGTTTATAACGGCGTTTTTGTCGCCTATCTGACTGTTAAGCTCCGTTATTTGACTTTGGTACGTGTCAAGCTGCTCCTGCAAAGCATCAATCTGTTCCGAGGAATAGCCGTTCGACTCTTTGGCACCGTCGATTTTATTTTGCAAATCCTTTATTTTTTGCTCATTCTGTTTTTTCTTTGCCTCGGCAGCCGCGATTTTGTTTTCCAAATCTTTCTTGGAATCCGCCGCGGAAGCCGGTAAAAATGACGCGCAAAAAACGAATATTACCGACAGTAAAAGGCTCAAAGCTCTTTTGAGACCGTTTTTAGTCATCAGAGACCACGCTCCCTTGCTCTTTCAGGTATTTAGCCATCGAAACAAGACTTCCGAAACCTCCTGTAAACAATCCTATTGCAACAAATACGAGAAGTATCTGCCACCAGTACTCGCTGAACGGCACGAGCGAAAAGCCGATTAACGAGAGGGTCTGTGCGAACACTTTTTCGGCTACTGCATAAAGTCCCCAAAGAACTCCCAGGGATACTATGCCGGAAATCGTGCCGAGTATCATACCCTCTATCATAAACGGCCATCGAATGAACCAATTTGTGGCACCTACCGCCTTCATTATTGAAATTTCAAGCTTTCTTGAGAACATCGTTATGCGTATTGTATTTGAAATTATGAAAAGCGCAACAAGGAACAGCATTATAACAAGCCCCACGCTGACTATCGAAACCGCATGGCGAAGAGACAAAAGCTTGCTTGCAAGGTCGCTGTTTTCTCGCACCGAATCGACTTTGTTTATCTGCTTTATCTGAGAAACGGTGTTTTCAAACTGTGACAAATCCTTTACCGTGACCTTATATGCATCGGGAAGCGGAATTTCGTCAAAGCCCTCAAACAGAGCCGCGTCGCCGCCCATGCTCTGTATCTGCTCCTGGAACGCAACTTCCTTAGGCACAAATTCGCAGCTTTCAACATTGCTTATGCCTTTAAGTGAGGTACCTATCTGTGTTGTTTCGTCCTCCGAGGCATCGTCGGCAACATAGACCATTACTACATTTTGCGACTGCACCTTGTCGACTACATTGTTAATATTAAAATATATCATTATGCCCGCGCCCATAATTATAAGACATGCCATAAGCACGGTTACAGATGCCAATGACATAAGGCGATTAACCCACACGTTGCGGAAGCCCTCGTGCGTAAGATATTTTAAGCTTGTCCCTTTCACCTGTTGTCACCTCCGGTCTTTTTTTCAATGGCGTCGAGATACTTTGAGTAATCAACGTCATCGTCGGAGGAATCCGAATCCACGCCGTATGTCGCCATAAACTTTTCAAGGTCGGCGTCCGAATTCGGCTGAACATAAAACGGGCTTATGCTGTCTTCCTTTTGCTTGGCCACACGGTCCTCCACCGTCTCCGAGGAGGCAATGTTTTGAACCGCAGCCGCGGCTGCCGCCGCTCTTTCCGCATTTGACGCGTCGGAAGCATAATCTCTTTCGATGGTGGCGTAATCATCGGGAAGTGCCTCGGTGTCTTCGGAGTCCGAAACCACGGCGCCCTGCTCTATTGTAATAACCCTGTGGTGGAAATGACGGACGAGATTATGCTCGTGAGTTACCATTACCACGGTGGTTCCGTTTGCGTTTATATGGTTTAAAAGGTCAACTATTTCGTAAGACATTTCGGGGTCGATGTTGCCCGTAGGCTCATCCGCAATTATAAGCCCCGCATTATTTACAAGCGCACGCGCGAGCGCAACTCTCTGCTGCTCGCCGCCCGACAGCTCCGTCGGCAGATTTCTCGCCTTGGATGCAAGTCCTACAAGGCTGAGTATATAGGGCACGCGTTTTCTGACTTCCTTTTCCTTGGCACCGATGCAGCGCATCGCGAATGCGACATTGTCAAACACCGTCATGGTCGGGATAAGTCTGAAATCCTGGAATACTATACCGAGAGTCCTTCTGAAAAGAGGAATCTCTTTTTTCTTTAAATTGTTAAGATGATAACCGTTTATGATAACAGAACCGCTGTTAGGCACCTGCTCGCGCATCATTATCTTGAGAAACGTACTCTTGCCGGCTCCCGATGAGCCGACCACAAAGACAAATTCTCCGTCGTTTATCTTGATATTGACATCTTTAAGTGCTTCGGTCCCGTTATCGTAAGTTTTTGATACATTTTTAAATTCAATCACTTAGAACATACCTCTGCTTTTCACAATATTCCCACCGCTGAACTCTGCCGTAAAGTTTAATACCGACGGACAGAGACTCTACACAACCGCTATAAAAAATATAGGCGGCAAAATGAGTATAATCACTCATAATACCGCCTTTAATTATAGCATAGAACGTCAAGTTTGTAACCATTTTGTAATATGGTAAATTATATTCGCGCACTTTAGACAAAATCGCACTTGTAACATTGTGCAATTTCCCCATTCGCAACAGCGCGCGGAAAATTACTTTTCTTTAATACTTGACGGGGCTTGAATCAAGATATTTCTTAACCATAAGAGCTACTTTAAATACTATTGCGTCGTCGAACTCGCGAAGGTCAAGGCCTGTGAGCTTTTTAATCTTTTCAAGACGATATACAAGAGTATTTCTGTGTACAAAGAGCTTTCTTGAGGTTTCGGATACGTTGAGGTTGTTTTCAAAGAACTTCTGAATTGTAAAGAGCGTTTCCTGATCGAGATTGTCGATAGATCCGCGCTTGAAAACCTCCTTTAAGAACATATCGCAAAGAGTTGTGGGAAGCTGATATATAAGTCTCGCAATACCGAGATTGTCATAGCTAACAATGCTCTTTTCGGTGTCGAACACCTTGCCTACCTCAAGAGAAACCTGAGCCTCTCTGAATGAGCGTGCAAGATCCTTTATCCCCTCAACCGTAGTGCCTATGCCGACAAGAACGTGAGAATAGAACTCCGTTCCGAGACCGTCGGCTATCGAGCGTGCAAGCTTTTCGAGATCCTTTGTGTCGATATTCGGCTTAACCTCTTTGATAAGGGCAATATCTGTCTCGTTAAGGTTTATTACGAAATCCTTGGTCTTATCCGGGAACAGATTCTGAATTATATCATAAGCGGAAATATCTATGTGCTCGGTAATTCTTATGAGAATTACGACGCGTGACACATCATTGTTAAAATGAAGCTCTCTCGCCTTGAGATAAATATCACCGGGCAGTATGTTGTCAAGAATTACGTTCTTGATAAAGTTTGCGCGGTCGTATTTTTCATCATAATACTGCTTAATGCTTGAGAGTGTTACGGCAAGCATTGAGAGATATTTCAAGGCAAGGTCGTCATCGCCGGAAACAAATACGGCATATTCGGGGTGCATACGCGCACCGAACGGCTTATAAGAATACCCGTCTACCGATATAACCTCCGTTCCGCTGAAAACCGCGGTAACCTCGGTTGAGAGCACCTCACCTATCTTACCGAGTTCGCTGCAGGAAATAATGGTACCCGACTCGTCTATAACACCTATAGTACGGTCGATACTGTCTGTGAGCTGATGCACAATACCCTGGAACAATCTGTTCGACATTGATAAAACCTCCATCTATCTTTTTTCTCCGGAGAAAACCTCCCTGCCGCACTCTGCTTTAAGCCGAAACGGCAATGCAAATTTTCCCGTCTGCACTTTTATACAATTTCACAAATCATATATTATGTATTTTACACAATCTTTTAAGATTTTGCAAGCTAAAAATTGATATTTTAAAAATTTAGTTTGCATTTTTCACAAAAAAAGTTTTTCATTTTGTAAAATCGGTTAGATTAAGGCTTTAAAGCACACTGTTTTGTCGTTTTTTGCATTGTTGAAAATGACTATGCGTAAAATTCCGAAGCAGTCGGCACAATGCGGTTTGATGACAAACTCTTTCGATGTGTCGAGTATTTCGGGTCGAAAAGAATATTTGGACTATCTGCCGGCATTGCATTTGGAGCAGACGCTGTACCCGTTATTGAGATACGAGGAAAGCTCAGAGGCGGAGATTTCCTTTTTATTTTCCGAGGACGTCCTCATAGCGTAGGAGCATGACGGAGAGTGAATTTTTTTGGTGTTCACGTTTACTGTATATGTGCCTTCGGAGGGCTGTGCGTCACCGGAGCTTTTTTGTGAATTTACGCCGACTGAAGTCGAGGCCGAAATCTGCCCTGCGGCAGAGGATGCCGCCGCACTCTCTGTTTCGGCGTTTGCGGCCGTATCGGACTCACCTTCGGCTTTTGCTTCCTTGGTCACAAGATAAAAGCCGTCTTTTTCGCCTTCGTTTTTCGTCGAATTTTCATAGAACACAAAATCTCCGTATTTCTTCAGCATAATATGGTCTTTATACCGCAGCACAAGTGACATCGCGGAAAACACCGTACACAAAACGGCGCATACGGTAATTACGGCCGTCATAATTTTAAAGCCGTGTTTTGCGTTTTTCCCTTCGTTCTTCATACTCATTCCCCCGATACATTATGGGAAAATAATAACATTACGGAACGGAAAATAAAGCTTTTGTGCCGAATCAGCACAAGTTATCTTTTAATTCCGTCGGCAATGTATTTAAACACCGGAGCGCAGTCTAAGGCACCTCCCGCTCCGTTTTCTTTAAAGACGGTGATGACATAGCGCGGCGAAGCATACGGAAAAAATCCGCAAAACCACGAGTGCGTCACTTCATTTCCGTTCTCGTCAAACCAGCCGCTTTGCGCCGTTGCCGTTTTGCCTGCGGCGTCAAAATACTCGGTTTCCGCCCTTTTTCCGCTGCCGGACACAACGGTTTCGCGTAAAAGCTCGGTAACTGTTTTTGCCGTATTAACGCTCATTACACGCCTCGGAACGGGCAGCTCCGCCCTTTTGATTTCCTTCCCGTTCTCGTCCGTTACGGCTTTCATAAGAGAGGGCGCGCGATACACTCCGTTATTTGCCACCGCCGCATACACGGCTGACATTTGCAGCGGTGAAGCAAGCAATTTACCCTGACCGAATGCGAGGTTGCACAAATCCGCCTCAGACATAAGGCTGTCGGCGGACGGCATAATACCGGACTTTGTCTCCCAACCGTCCGCAAGCTCGATTTTTTGACCGAGCCCGAGATTTTCACCCATGGCGCAAATGTTTTCTTTGCCCGTTTTAAGCGCAAGACTTATAAAATACGGATTGCATGACTCCGCCATAGCCGAATACATATTCATATTGCCGTGCCCCGTCTTTTTAAAACAGCCGAACGATATTTCTCCGTTCAAATCGTATTTACCGTTGCAGACGATGCTGTAACTTGTCGGAATTCCGTTTTCCGAGGCGGCACAGGCGACAACCGCTTTAAAAACCGAGCCTACTGAGTACGGAGTTATCGCTCTGTTAAGAAACGGAGAAAATGAGTCGTTTAGGCTTTTTTCGGGCGCATTTCGGTCAAACGTCGGTGTGCTCGCCATTGCCCTTATTTCGGAGGTGGCGCTGTCGAGAACAACGACCGCACCGCTGTCGATACCGAATTTTCCGAGAGCCGATTCACACAGCTTTTGTATATCTCTGTCAACTGTGAGCTCCACTCCGCCGGCCGACATATACCCATCCTTTAAAAATGTAATCTCTGCACCCTCAAGCAATTTTCCCGAAGCCGCCGCGCCACACCTTGCCTTCAGAGTTCCCGAATACGACAAAAGTATATCGTTGTAGCACTTTTCAATTCCCGAAACGCCGTTTCCGTCGCCGTCGATATATCCGGTTATGTGCGGCGCAAGGCTGTTTTCACCGTATCGCACCACCGTTTTTGCCGTCTTTATATTTTTTTCGTCAAAAACGGCATTTGACGCACAAACCGCTATTTTCCCCTGAGACAAAGTCGAATAAACAGAAGGTATTTCGCTTTCGGGGACAATGACCCGAATAGAGGACAGTGACTCCTCACACGGCTTTATCGCCGCCTTTAAAACGGTATCGCAATTGACAAGCGGACGCATTTTGCAGTCGTAAATGTTGCCCCTTGACGAAGCCACCGTCACGCCGACGGTATTTTTTGATGCGGCGACATCCGACACGTTACCGCCGCAAAGCTCCGCCATTTTTACAAAAAGCACGCCGAACGACAGACACAACAAAAAGAAAAGGGCACAAACTCGCTTGTTCATAATTCACCTCAAAAAACAAAAAAACGCTCCCGTTTTATTATTGAACGGAAGCGTGTGTTTTATTTTATATTTTGTTTTCTGAGGATCGTTCCGGGAACAAATTTTAAATCGGAGCGTATTTTGAATTTCATCATGGCTCTCGGCGTGCTGTCAGTAGGTTCGCCGTTTTCATCAAAAAGCTCCGTCACGACAAAGCTCTGCGGTTTTTTCCCCGGCTCGAGGCTTTCGAGAGTGTCGCCCTTAAAGAATTTATTTCGCTGTTCGCAGTGAATAAAGCCGTCGCGGCAATTCTCGACCACCGCCATAACATCCCACTCACGGCGGTAACCGCCCTCAAAGCTGATATTCGCTTTTTCGTGCGGCGAATCAAAATAGAAGCCCGTGCAGTAGTCGCGATAGCTTACCTTTCGCACCTCGTCAAGTATCCATCTCGGCAAAACAAAGTCTCCTGACTCGCTGCACATATAAGCGTCGATTGCCGCTCTGTAAGCATTTGTTATGACCGCCGTATAATATGCTGATTTTGCTCTGCCCTCTATTTTAAAGCTGTCGATTCCGGCAGCTGTAAGCTCAGGGATGTGCTCTATCATACACATATCCTCGGAGTTTAATATATATGTGCCGTCCTCTTCCTCATTTACCGGAAAATACCTGCCCTCGCGTGTTTTTTCCATAAGCGCATACTGCCAACGGCACGGCTGAGCACACTCGCCGCGGTTTGCGTCACGGCCGGTAAGATAATTTGACAAAAGGCACCTGCCCGAAAACGACATACACATACTACCGTGTACAAAGCACTCGATTTGCAGCTCCTTAGGAGTTTTGGCTCTTATCTCGGCAATCTCCGACAGAGATAGCTCACGAGCCGTAACTATTCGCTCGGCACCCATATTGTAAAACTCGTTCGCCGTGAGATAATTCACGATGCCCGCCTGTGTGGAAACGTGCAGCGGCACCGACGGCGCATACTTTTTGCAGTATGCCATAGTACCGATATCGGCTACAATATACGCATCCACTCCCGCGCCTGCAGTCATTTCTATAAAGTCCGGCAAAAGCGGTATTTCGCTGTTTCGCGGAAGCGTATTAAGCGTTAAATAAACCTTAACGCCCTTTTCGTGCGCTTTCTTTACCGCCTTTATGAGATCCTCTTCGGGAAAATTCTGCGGACCTGCACGCATACCGAATGAGCTGCCGGCAAGGTAGACGGCGTCCGCTCCGAAGCGCAATGCTGCCTCAAAGCGTTCAAAATCGCCTGCCGGACTTAGTAATTCGGGTCGTCTTTTCATATTGCTCCTCTGGTAAATTACTGCGAAGCCGACTTGGCCGCCTTTTGATTGGCCTGGAGTATGGCAATGTTATTGGCCTGCCGCTCCGAATCGTTTTTCGCAAGATAAATCTTTTTATTGGTATCGTGCGCGAAGAAGTAGTAATCGGTCTTTGCGGGATTGAGTGCCGCGTTTATTGAGTCGTTCCCCGGATTGCAAATCGCACCCACGGGCAGACCCTCGCACTTATATGTGCTGTAACGTGAGGTGTAGGCGGCAAGCTCCGTGGCATTTGTAACGTTCTTCGCAATATAATCGTTGATATAATCCGCCGTGGAATCGCACTGAAGCGACGGATAAAGCCCCGGCTTATTGAGACGGTTGTGAAGCACCGACGATACAAGCGGCATCTGAGCCGCATCGGCAGCCTCTTTTTCTATAATGGAGGCGAGCTTTACTATATCGTCAACCGACATATTGAGCGCGTCGGCTTTTTTCTGATAATCGTCCGTCCACTTTTTCTGGAAGTTGTTTAGGAAGGTCCTTATAACGCTCGAGGCATTTTCGCCCTTATAGAAATCATATGTGTCGGGGTAGAGATAACCCTCAAGACTCCTGTAACGCTGCTCTTTATTCGGCTCATTCTTAATAAAGGTGTATTCACTGCTGAAGTCCACCTCTCTCATGGCCTTATAGATGGCATCAGCTGAGCAAACCTCATATTTTTCGAGCTTTTCGACTATTTGGTCTACCGTGTAGCCCTCGGGGAACGAAAGCCTTACGGTCTCGCCCGTTGACGGAGGAGATTTAAATGTTGAAAGCATCTTCTCAACGCCCATCGACTTGGTTATATAGTAAATACCCGACATATAGTTGTCATCACGGTAATTCATTATCTTTGCAAACATTTTGCAGAAATGCTTATGCTTTATAAGGCCGTTATCCTTTAATATGTTGATAACGTCACTTGTGTTGGTCTCTGCGGGAATTGTAACAGATATAACGTTTTCGCTGTCGCGGCGTATTGCCAAAACATCGTTCATACAGCTAATCAGATACGACGACAGACAAATTGCACATACAACGCAAACCGCTATCGTTATCCACGTTTTTTTGTTTCTTACGAAATACGCGGCTATTCTTACCGCAATTTCTTTTTCGTTTCCCTTTATACCCTTTATCGGCGGCCTTTTACGTACGGCACCCTGCTTTGACGCTTGCTCGTAAGAGGCTGTTCCGAAAGAGGCGGCATTTCCGCCGTTTCTTCCGCCGCGTGTAATTATGGGACCGAATTCGTCATCATAGCTTATTCCGCGCGGTGCCGTACCGTTTTTTTCGGGCGGCCTTTTATGAATTTTGTGTTTTTCCGGCGGTCTTTTGTGAGCATTATGTCTTTCCGGCGCATCGGTACTGTGATGCACGGGCATATCTCGTCTGACAGGCGGTCTTTTTTGCGGAGCGTCGGTAAACTCGGAGTCAAGGTCTTTTATTTCAAGCTTAAAGGGCTTTTTGCCGCTCTTACGGTTTCTCTCAACCATATTTTTAAGCTCGGGTCTTTTCTGCTCGTCTTCCTCACGCGCATAAATATCCAAAAGGTCCTTATATGAATCATCGGGAGTTCTTTTATTGTCATCCATGGGCGCTCCTCCTTTCATTAAACTCTGTGTACTTTCTTATCCGAAACAATTATGTCGGATTTAATATCGTAACTGTCGTGCGGGATTCTCTTTATTATCTGCTCTTCGTATGCGAGCCCGATTTTTGTGCCTGAAAACGACTGTAAAAACCTGTCATAATAGCCTTTTCCGAAGCCGACGCGGTATCCGTCCTCGGAAAATACAAGAGCCGGTACTATACATATACCGTTATCAAAGGCGGTCATGATTTCACATGATGGGTTCGGCTCCATTATGCCGAACGCCCCGGGTTCAAGATCAAAAACAGAGTCTATACGGCAAAACTCCATATGCCCGAAAGCGTCAACGCATCTCGGCACGGCAACGATTTTGCCCGAAAGCACCGCCTGTTTAATTATACACGATGTGTCAACCTCGCGTGAAGACGACACATAACACAAAACGGTTTTAGCGTTTTTAAATTCATCGAGGGCAAACAGATTGTCCGTAACAAATTTGTCACGTCTCGCCTTCTCCTCCGGCAAAAGTGATTTTCTGTACTCCTTGGCGCGTCTTCTTAAAAACGCTTTATCCTCACTTTGAGCCGTCATTTTTATCACTCGCTTTGAACAGATGTTTTTATGCTTTCGGCAACCTCGCTTCCGCAAAGTGCCTCGACTGTTTTAAGTCCGAATTCGAGAGCCACGCCCATTCCGCGCGCAGTTATTATGTTCCCGTCCCGTTCTACGGGAGCACCTGTGACAACAGCGCCGTAAAGGTCTTTTTCAAAACCCGGAAAGCATGTTGCGGTTTTGCCCCTCAACAGATTTTTATGGCCGAGCACGGACGGTGCCGCACATATAGCGCAGATAAGCTTTCCGTCGCTTGAAGCGCGGTCTATAAATTCATTTACCTTTTCCGACTTTTCAAGATTTAAAGTACCGGGCATACCTCCGGGCAAAATAACCGCCTCTATGTCCTCGTCCGGAGAAACCTCTGTTGTCTCGGCGTCACACGTAATCCTGATATTGTGAGACGAAACTATTGTTTTTTTACCGACGCCTACAACCTTAACGTCTTTTTTTGCTCTTCTCAGAACATCAATCGGCGTGAGAGCTTCTATCTCTTCACAGCCGTCCGCAAGAAAAACATAAATCATTTTTTGTACCGCCGCGCGGGAATGCGGCAATCCTTTCTTTAAGCATTCAGTTCAGCGTTATCCCTGTATACACGCTGTCATTTATCTTCTCGCCTTTGATATTTTTTATCATACCTACGGCGGTGCGTTTGCAATTTTTTAATTCGGCGGCTTTTTCCTCCGGCACAGAGACAAAAAACGTATTTTCACCCGTTTTTTTCAAAACGTCCAACGCGTTTTCATATGTTCCTCCGCAGAGAAGCTCCGTGACAAAAACACCGTTTTCAGCCGGACTGTACGAGACATAAAAATCGTCTCCGAAAACTATTTTGCCGTCGTCGCCGAGAAAATCTGAAAACAGTTTTATTTCGTTTTCTCGCCACACTACACGGTTTATGCCCTTTAACAGCTTTTCTCTTTTGAGAGCTGCCTTTTTTATATCCGACGGCTCGGTGCTTTTAATTTCAAGCGGCTCACCGCCGGTCAATTTAAAGACGGTTTTTTCGGCATAGAGAGCTTTATAAAAGCCGAATTTTTCGTAATAATCAAAAAGGTTCTCAGTCGCCGGAACCAAAAACAGATAATCAGCTTTTCTGTCGGCGGCAAGAGCTGAAGTAAATTCCAGTAACGAACCCATTATACCCTGTTTTCTGTAGCTCTCTGCGGTGGCGGCTGCATAAATATAGTATGCAAAATACTCCTTTTCGCCGAGCGAGAGCTTTTCCGGAAGCAAAAACAGTTGTGACACAACCTCTGCTTTGTCCGTGCAGATAACCGCATTTTCATAAGAAAAGCTGTTTTTGAAAAACATATCGATTGTTTCTCCGTCGTCGCCGAAGCAGCTTTGCCACAGCGAATACATCTTTTCTTTGTACTTCGGAGAAGAAAGCCGAATTTCCATAACTTATCCCTTATAAAAAGCGCGGTACTTTTGCAAAAGTATCTCCGGGTAATATGAGAGCTTTGCCTTGCGGAGCCCTTCGCTTCCCGTATCGTCCTCACGGTTTATGAATTTATAATTAGCAAGCATATTTGCCGCAAATTCACGGTTTACCGTCGGGTAAGCTCCGCGAACCGAAGCATACGCCTTTTCTATATGTGTGCAAAAAGCCGAGCTGTTCAGCTCTTCGCCGAGAGTGTAAGCCACAACCTCGCCGTCCGCGTATAAAACTCCGCCTTTGAACCCGAGCTCGTCAAAATTCGAGAACGCACGCTTTATGGCTTCAAGTTCGCTATCTATTTCATCGGGGTCCTTTTCGCGGTTTAAAGCCTCCCACTTCTGGTTCATATCAAGACATAATTGCATATTGCCGTCGTTTATCGGCTCAAAATGCCAATCGTGGTTATTTTTGAAATAAGCTATATGGTTACGCTTGCCGTGGTACTTCCTGCCGGCAAGGTCAATAAGATCGGTGGTATTGTAAATGTAATCGGCGAATTCCCTCATCTCGGTAAACTCAAACTTTCCGGGCATCATATCTTCAAGCTCACGGACATTTGACGGAGTGAGGCAGTACATGGTTAAACGCGCGCCGTCGTGATTTTCGGCATAACGTATAAGTTCGTTTACGGCGGCCTTTTTATCGCCGTCGCCGCACGGGTAAAGATACATCGGATCGCCTATGCCGTCGCGCGCCAAAAACATACCGTCATACTCGCAAATTGTATTTTCATACACTGGCGCCCATATATAAAGGTTACCGAAGCAGTACTCGCAGGCCATATCGCCCGAACGCTCCATTACGCCCGTTACCCAAGCTCTGTCCGATAATTCGGGGTTTCTGAATTCAAGCAAAATTATTCTCCTAAACCAAGTTCTTTTTTTACTATACCCAATATTTCTTCGCTTATATCGGCTATGGGGCGCGGCTCACCGTTTTCGGAGCAGACCACGGTCTCCCAGCCCATTTTTTCAGCGGCAAATGCCGCCGCTTTTGCACAGCGACGCAAATACTCTACATTTGCCTCGTGGACGTCTTTTTTCACCTCGTCGCCGCCGTAGCGCTTTGTCATAAGTCGCTGTGACACGTCAACGGGCATATCAAGATATATAATCCTGTCGGGCTTCGGCACGGCGAGCTTTTCGTATTCGTAATCGCAAAGCCATTTAATATAGTCGTCCCACTCGCTCTGCGGCAGCTTTACCGCCTGATGAACGGCGTTCGACGATGTATATCTGTCGGCTAAAATGACCTTACCCGAAAGATAATCCTCTTTCCAATGACGGCTGTAACTCGCATAGCGGTCCACCGCATAAAACGAGGACGCCGCATAGACGTTGACGCACGACGGGTCGTTTCCGAATTCGCCGCCGAGATACATTCTGACAAGTGTGCTTGACGGGTCGTCGTAATCCGGCAGCTTAATTCTCTTTGTATCGACAGACAGAGCGGCAAGTTTTTTTTGAAGAAGCTCCGTTTGAGTCGATTTACCGCTTCCGTCAAGTCCCTCTATAACTATAAGTTTGCCGGACATACCTTTTACCCCTTTTAATTTTCAATCTAAATTATTATAGCAAACAATTACATTTTTTACAACAAAAAATACACAATATTCCAAATTGCCTAAACCGATATAATGTGATAAAATATTATAAAACATCGAAAAGGGGCAAACGCACAGATGAATCTCGATAATTTGGATTTAAATAAAAGCGGAGCATTCATAATAGGCCTTTCCGACTGCGGCGAAAAAATAACCTCGGCCGGCGGCAGAGTGTCTACGCAGGAGGGCACCGTGCTCGGTATATGGCAAAAATCGCAGGACTGCGAAAAAAACGCAAAGCTTATCGACAAGGTTACACGCTCCGGTCACAATTCGGTAGTGGAGCATACATATTTTAATCTCGCCTTTCAAAATGTCACGGCGGTTGTCGAGCAATTCGTCATCGAATTCAGGCTCGCTTCATTCACCGTAAAATCACGCAGATACGTTGATTTTTCGGATGCGGGATTTTTTATTCCCGAGGATGCGGACGAAAACTACAAAAGCCATATGGCAAAGCTCTTCGGTCTGTACAGCGAATTCTGCGAGGCCGGCGTGCCCAAAGAGGACGCGAGATTCCTTTTGCCGTACTGCCTTTTTTCCAACTTCTTTTGCAGCATAAACGGGCGTGAATTTTTGCACCTGTTAAAAGCCATGCTCTACGGCAGAGGCAGCAAATACCCCGAAATAGTAAAGCTCGGGCGCGAATTAAAAGAACAGGCGGAAAAGCTCACTCCCGGCATAATGACGGGCTTTGACGAGCGCAGCAAAAGTTATATGCCGGATAACCCCGACCTCTCGTTTATCGGCGACGTTCCGCGCCGCACAAACGGCAAAAAAGTCGAGCTTCTCTCATACACGGGCGACGCCGAAAAAAATGTTCAGAGAAGCGCACTCATCTCGTACACCAACGCTTCAACCGAGGATATAGACCGTATTTTATCGGACGACACGGTTGCCGACAAAATAACATACAGTCTTGTTCACTCTTCAAGGCCGAGAGCGCTCGAGGCGGCGGATTTCACACTTCGTTTCAATGACGTTTCACTCTCCGGGATAACTCACTTCACACGCCACAGAATGCAGAGCATAGAAATTCCCGAACTGATAAGAGCGGACAGAAAACGGCACATCGTCCCCGAATCGGTAAAAAAAGACCCTGAACTGCTTCTTAAATACGAAACCGCATTCAAGGAAAATGCCGCCGAATATGAGAGACTTCGCACACTCGGCAAGAGTGAGGAAAGCCTCGTGTACTACCTTCTCAGCGGCAACACGCTCGATATAGTCACAACCATGAACGCTCGCGAATTACTGACATTTATGAAGCTGCGCACCTGCTCACGAGCTCAGTGGGAAATCAGAGCGCATGCGGTAGAGGCACTCGAGCTTTTGAGAAAAGCCGCTCCGGGGATTTTCAAATACTACGGTCCGAGCTGCTTTATTTCATCCTGCCCCGAGGGCAGATTCTGTTGCGGCAGACAGGAAGAAATGCGCAAGACATTTTCAATGTAAAATAAAAATACCGAAGCCTTGTAAATCAAAGCTTCGGTGTTTTTTTGAGCAATTTTTCTCTCTCCCTGTAATCGGGCATATACCTTTCCACGAGGGCGTAAAACCTTGCCGAATGGTTCTTTTCCTTAATGTGCGCAAGCTCGTGCACAACAACGTAATCAACAGCCTCCGGCGGATAAAGCATAAGCCTGTATGAAAAGCATATTGAATTTTTACCGCTGCACGAACCGAATCTTGTCGCTGCGGAGGTTATTTTTACACTTGCCGGGTAAAGTCCCATTTTCTCGCTGTAATATTCCACGCGGCGCGGCAATTCCGCGGCGGCAAGTTCGCGAAGCTCCGACACTCTCTTTTCGTCAAGCGTTTTTTCAAGAGAAAGGCGGCTCTTTTGCTTTTCTATATGCTCGTTTATCCACTTTTTATGCGATAAAACAAAATCGTCTATCGTTTTTTGCGGGCAACCGACAGGCGCCTTTACGCTTACTTTTAAATCCTTTGTCACGGTGAGCGACAGAGTTTTTCTTTTTGACCTTTTCAACTCATAATCTGTTTTCATAAAGTTCATAATATTAAAACAATTATAATCTATATTTTAAGTGTTCCGTTTTTTCGGGCAAACATAAGTATAGCATTTTCTCTGTAAAAATCAAATATTTCGGGAGGAATTAATATGTGTACCGCAGCAACATACAAAACAAACGATTTTTATTTCGGCCGCACGCTCGACTATGAATTTTCATACGGAGACGAAATTACCGTGACGCCGCGTAATTACCCGTTTAAATTCAAATTCGCGGAGCCTTTGAAGAGCCACTATGCCATAATAGGTATGGCATATGTTGCGGATAATTATCCGCTCTATTACGACGCAGTAAACGAAAATGGACTTGCCGCGGCAGGACTTAATTTTGTCGGCAACGCATATTACGGTAACGAAAAAAGCGGTAAATGCAACGTTGCGCAATGCGAATTTATACCGTGGCTCTTATGTCGATGCGCAAGCGTTGACGAAGCGAAAAAATTGCTCTCAAATGTAAATATCACAAACACGCCGTTTAACGAGTCGCTCCCCGCCGCACAGCTTCACTGGATAATAGCCGACAAAAGCGGCTGTATCGTAGTCGAGTCCGTAAAGGACGGACTTAAAGTTTACGAAAATCCCGTAGGCGTTCTTACAAACAATCCGCCGTTTGATATGCAGCTTCAAAATTTAAACAACTATATGAGCCTCAGCGCGGCCGACCCGAAAAACACATTTGCTCCCGATATAAATCTCTCGACTTATTCTCGCGGTATGGGCGCGCTCGGACTTCCCGGAGATCTCTCTTCGCAGTCGAGGTTTGTCAGAGCGGCGTTCGTCAAGGCAAATTCTCTGTCCGAGGACGGCGAAGAAAAAAGCGTAAGTCAGTTTTTCCATATTCTAAATTCGGTAAGCCAGCCGAGGGGCTGCTGCAAGCTTGAAAGCGGCAAATACGAGATTACGCTTTACACATCTTGTTGCAATACAGATAAGGGAATTTACTATTACACAACGTATGACAATCATCAAATTTCGGCTGTTGATATGCATCGCGAAAATCTCAATTCTTCCGCTTTGATACGTTATTCGCCCGTAAAAGACGAGCAGATAAATTTTCAGAACTGAAAAATTACAAAGTGCGGCGGCTCTTATTTTGAGATGTCGCCGCCTTTTTAATCGCTGTAAAACCGAAACATACCGAAAAATATAAAATACAAATAAAACACTTGACAAACGCATATAATGATAATATAATAGTTAGGCACTCTGAAAGAGGGCACAACTTAATATCGCGGGGTAGAGCAGTTGGTAGCTCGTCGGGCTCATAACCCGGAGGTCGCAGGTTCAAGTCCTGTCTCCGCAACCAAATCTGTTACCGTTGTTGATACCATATCAACAACGGTAATTTTTTATTTTCCACCGTCTGAGGAGCGGTTTTTGCGAAAAGCAGGACTTTACCCGAACATTTCCGTCCATCGGCGCAATGTACGCCCGGATTTGCTGCGGCCATGGTCGGAAAAGACTGGGCTTGGTAAAATAACAATCGTTATAAGAATACAAACGATAAATTATTATTTTTTATATACACAGAACCGTCCATGGCTGGGAGTAACCCCGGATATGGACGGTTTTCCCTTGTCCCCCCGGGACATAGAGGACAGAAAGGACAAAATAGAACAGGCCCGGAGCAGCAGAATCTTTTTCTGCCGTCCCGGACCTGTTTTTCACTGTTTTCATAGCCTTGTTGTGATTTTCTTCCCATACAGAAACAGGGAAAGATGTTCAAGCACACGCTGGGGATTGCCGGCTGTTTGTACATTATTTCTCAAAATCAGCATTCCCTATGGCGCGGATAAACAATGAGAGCCTTAAGGCTTTCAAAAGAAGGCGGGACTGCAGCGCGCTGTCCTGCGCAAAAATCATCTTAACGAGCAGTTCCGTCGGATGCTGACCTTGGAGCAGTATCGGGATGTCGAAATGCAGGAGCTTTACCGACGCTGCATGCGCGACACGGCGTCTTGGACAAAGACCGTCCGTGCCTGTGCGGGCGCGGAGGTGATCTGCGTCGAGGAAATGGAGAGCAATGAGGAGGTTTGGGCGGACTGGCTCAAGCAGGAAAACAAATTTGCCGTCGGCGACCGAAAGTCCATGGAGGCAGGCGGCGGAAAATACCTGAACTTCATCAAGATCGTCCTAAGGAAGAAATAAAAATACGCTGTTCAGAGGGTAGCATCACGCCCTCTCTGAACAGCGTCGTTTTTTGCTCGGATCATTTTGCCTCTCTGTGCGAGAGGAAGCGCAGGACAAACAGCACGCCGATCAGCAGCGCCAGCGTAACGGGCAGCACGATCAGCGCATTGGGGACAAAGCCGGCGATGATGTAGCCAACGAAGCTGACCGCCGCCGCAACAATCGCGTACGTAAGCTGCGTGGAAACGTGCGTCACATGGTCACATTGCGCACCGGCAGAGGCCATGATGGTCGTGTCGGAAATGGGCGAGCAGTGGTCGCCGCAGACCGCGCCCGCCATACAGGCGGAAACACACACGATACCGATCGGGTCGCTCAGCGGGAAAACGTTCAGCGTGATCGGAATCAGAATACCGAACGTTCCCCAAGACGTGCCGGTCGCAAAGGAGAGGAAGCACCCGATCAGGAATACCACCGCCGGCAGGAAGCTGCGCAGCCCGCTTGCCGAGGACTTGACCAGTGCCGCAACATACTCCGCCGCGCCGAGCGAATCGGTCATTGCCTTCAGACTCCACGCAAAGGTCAGGATCAGAATTGCCGGAACCATCGACTTGAAGCCCTCGGGGATGCAGCCCATCAGCTCGCGGAAGGACATCAGTCGGCGGCAGAAATAATAGATCAGCGTGAACACCAGCGCACCGGCAGAGCCGATCATCAGACCGACGGAAGCGTCGGACTCGGAAAACGCCGTAATAAAATCCGCACCGGAGAAGAATCCGCCGGAATAGATCATGCCGATAACGCACGAGACGATCAGCACAAAAATCGGAACGAGCAGATCCGGAACACGTCCTCTCGGATTGGTGCTTTCGGAGGCAGCGTCCGCATAGCCGCGCAGTCCGGAGAAAATATCGCCCTGCTCGGCATTGCGCTCGTACCTTGCCATCGGGCCGAAATCCAGCTTGAAAATCGCAAGGAGGATCATCATCGCAACGGTCAGCAGCGCGTAGAAATTGAACGGAATCGCCCTGATAAACACCTGCAAGCCGTTCCCCTCCTCGACATAGCTGGAAACCGCCGCCGCCCACGAGGAAACCGGCGCAATGATGCAGATCGGCGCAGCGGTTGCGTCAATCAGATACGCGAGCTTCGCGCGGGAAATATTGTGCTTGTCCGTGACGGGACGCATGACGCTCCCGACGGTCAGACAGTTGAAATAATCGTCGATGAAAATCAGCACACCAAGCGCAACGGTCGCAAGCTGTGCGCCGACCCGCGTCTTGATATGCGCCGATGCCCAACGTCCGAACGCCGCAGACCCACCTGCCCGATTCATCAGGCTGACCATTGCGCCCAAAATGACAAGGAATATCAGAATTCCAACGTTGTAGCGGTCGGACAGCACCGTCGCGACCCCGTCGCTAAGCACATGAATGACCGTCCCTTCAAAATCAAGGTTGGAATACAGCAGTCCGCCGAACACGATGCCGATCAGCAGTGAGGAATAGACCTCCTTCGTGATCAGTGCCAGCGCGATTGCAATGACGGGCGGCAGCAGCGCCCAAGCACTTTGCCGAAATCCGCCCGTTTCCGAGCCGTCCGCCGTAAACAGTGCGCACAGGACTACGGCAGCCAGAATTGCCGCGATCAGTATGAGCCTCACAATGCGGTTTCTTCTCATGATAAACTCCCCTTTTCAAATTTTTAACAACAAAAAAGAAGCCATGACCTCCGTCATAACTTCCGAAAAGGGTACGCTTATCCCTGAAGATTATGACAGCTCTTCGTTCGTTTCCGAACGACAGTCCGACGGATATTCTCCGTCAGACCGGACATTGCACCGTCAGGCAACGTGTGCAATTCCTCGGCAGCTGACCCTTTCGCCGTCTCCGTTGCCTGTTGCAAAACGGGTACTCTTTTCAGCCGCGCCTCTATCATGAAGATTCAGTTGTCACGTCCATTATACGAATATTTTTCCATTTGTCAATCCATTTCCTGAAATTTTTTCATTTTCCAAGAAGACTGTCTCAAATGCCATCAGGCAGTACGGTATTACCATCTTGTGCTTCCCCGAAATCAGCGAAAGCGTATAGGCAAAGCCGGTATCCTCGAAATTGGTATTGTCGATCCAAGTTGCTCTTCCAGAAATCAAACGATTTACACACGAAAAGATTTACCCCTGTGTTGTGGAAAAATGGGATGAGTGGCGTGAAAGATGTAAAAGAAGGAAAAGTGGTGAACAAACTCCTCGGGCTTCTGCCGAGGATCAGTTCTCCAGTGATTTGGAAGGAGACTCACCACGAGTCATTAAGCTGGAGAGTTATCGAAAAGAGGCGTAGTAGGCAAGACGGACAACTCATTTTTTAAGAAGATTGGGAAGGAGTACCTTATTATGGCTGAGAGGTTTCCTGATGTTGCTTGGTGGTGTGATCGTTGCGGAGCAAATCTAAATATTCAGAGTGGATTTGATGATCACCATTATATTTGGCGTTGCACAGAGTGTGGTCACAAGAACAGTATTTCCGCAGATAACATTTATGAGTCCCACGAGGACTACCGTAATTATCGGAATAAGTAAGGAGAATTTTCCATGAGACATGTGTTTAGAGCCACGAAGATGGGATGGAGCAAGGAGCAGGAAGGAGTCTGGTTTGACTCTTCTCGCTATACGAAAGATGAGGCCAAGGCTCAATTCCAACCATACACGGGGACAACAATGGAAGGCTATCCCTATACGGGATATGAGTACGATGGGCAGAAGTATCATGATGTAACTTACCTTGGCGAGTTTGAAGATGATAAAATGCCACGCAACAACAATGAGTATATTGACATGAAACTTAATCACGAAAACCAATAGGCGCTTGATTTACCAATAACCTGCAGGTTGTCGACGAGTGTGCCAATGATAGTCATTCCGTCTGCATCCTTGGGGTAAAATGGACAAATAAAAATGACAGAACCGGGACAGCAAAATCATCTTTGCTGTCCCGGTTCGTATTTTGCAACTTGTCAAAGCCTCGTTGCGATTTCCTTCCCATCCTTGAACCGAAACACCACCCGCTCATCGGCGTGGACGGTGACATGGTCAACGGTGCTGTTCCAGAGTTTTTCGTCGAAGGTCAGTGGCAGGGCGGTCAGTTCTCCCAAAGAAGCCGAATCCAAGAATGAGGATGACGACTCTGACAATCATCCGGGAGCTGGCGGAAACAGCGGCACTATGATCGTGGACGCCACCTGCGCACCGTCCAATATCCGTTATCCGCAGGATGTTTCCCGGCTCAATGAGGCCAGAGAAAGCGCCGAGAAGCTTCTGGATGTCCTCCATGATCCCGCGGACGGAAAGAAGCCCCGAACTTACCGCCAGCGCGCCCGGAAAGATTACCTGAAATATGTGAGATGTCGCAAACACACCGCAAAAATGACCCGCAAAGCCATTGGAAAGCAGCTGACCTATCTCCGGCGTGCCCTCAATGCCGTTGATGGCAAACTGTCTCTTGGAAAGTCTCTGACCACGCGACAGATGGAACGTCTGGATACGATACGCACCGTCTATGCGCAGCAGAAGTACATGTACGATAACCGTACCCACAGCGTACCTGACCGGATCGTCAGCTTGAGCCAGCCTTTTGTTCGTCCCATTGTGCGCGGAAAAGCCGGAAAACCAGTGGAGTTTGGCGCGAAGCTGGACATCAGTGTCGTTGATGGATGGACGCGGCTGGAATTTTGTTCCTTTGACGCCTTCAATGAAGCCGGGAATCTACAGGAGATGGCAGAGCGATTCCGCGAGCGGGAGGGGCATTACCCCAGCCGTATTCTGGCAGACAAGATCTACTGAAACCGGGAGAATCTCAGCTATTGTAAGGCGCACGGAATCCGGCTCTCTGGTCCGGCACTGGGCCGCCCAAAGAAGGGCGAAACCAGAGACAAGGCGCAGGACTATCGGGATGAGTGCGAGCGAGTGGAAGTGGAGCGCAGGTTCAGTCTGGCAAAGCGCAAATGTGGCATGGGGCTGGTCACCGCAAAGCTGCGGGAGACTGCGGCCCATGTGATTGCCATGTCCGTTTTGGTGCTGAATCTCCGCAAGATTCCGTGCGCCATTTTGCGTTTGCTTACATATCTGCTGGCTATTCTCTTGCCGAAAGAAAAATGGGCTACTGTTCAGTAGACATTATAAGTAAGAACTTGATGGAGATTGACCGCTTTGGCTGCTTGGATAGCCGGACGATCAATCCCCATCATTTCATATCGTTCATATTCCTGTTCGCAGGGTGCTCGCTTCTGCTGCCCTTCTCTGCGTGGCTCTAACTGCTGTTATTTTGTGCAAGGACTCTCGTACAGATCGTACTTCGGCTTCCTCATGAAGCAAATCAGCAACATCCCGTTTGCTGCCGTGCATAATGAGCGGTTCCTTATCCGGCGTTATCAAGCGAGTCTGCCGCGTGGCTTTTATTATCCGAACAGCTCAGCGGCCTGCTTCATACGCTGCATGATGGGCACGTTAAAGGGGCACTGCGTTTCGCAGCGGCCACAGCCGATACACTCACCTGCATGATGCTCAAGTGCATCGTAATGTCCCTGTAGGGTGGGTGTAACGCCATCGAGAAGCGCCATGTCCAGATACTTGCTCAGCTGCGCAATGTTGATGTGCTTTGCGCAAGGCAGGCAGTGATTACAGTACATACAGCGTCCCTGCATGGAGAATTTCGGCTCTGCGGCAAAGAGGAAGGAATAATCCAGCTCCTCCGGCGTCATTGTTTCATAGCGCAGGCAATCGGCAACCTGCTCCGGTGACTGCATTCCAACCAGTACGCTTGCGACGCCGGGCCTGGAAAGCGCATAGTGCATGCACTGCTGAACCGTCATGGCCCGGCCGAAGGGTGAGGTCTTATCAGAAAGCAGCGCGCCTGCGGCCAGAGATTTCATGACCGTGATGCCAACACCATGCATCTCGCAGTAGCGGTACAATTCTTCCCGGACCGGGTTGATGCCGCCAAGCTCCTGCATAGAATCGAAAAAGCGGTTGTTCAGCTTGCGTGGGCGCTCCGCGTTCTCATTGAGCACGTCATAGGCTGGGTTGACGCTGAAGAGCATTAGATCGATCAGGCCGGTTTTGGCCGCCCGCAGCGCTTGCACGGGATTGTGGCAGCTTACGCCCAGCGCACGGATTAAGCCCTTTTGCTTCAGCTCCAGTGCATATTCTAGGATAGGTCCGGAGAAAATTTCCTCATACTCCTGCGCGTTGTCGATCATATGGATCATTCCGAGGTCAATATAATCCGTCTGCATCCGGCGCAGAAGATCCTCAAAAAACGCCTGCACGACCTTCACGTCCATGGTACGACCGTACTGTCCGTTTTTCCAGATAGAGCGAAAATGTCCCTGAATGTACATTTTGTCGCGCTTTCCCTTGAGCGCGGTGCCAAGGTCCGAGCGGATGTCTGGATTGGACATAAAGCAATCCAGCAGATTGATACCGGCATCCATTGCAGCGTCCACGGTATTGCAGACCTGCTTCAAGGGCTTGCCTTCAAGATACTCGCCGCCAAGACCGATTTCTGAAACCTGGAAGCCCGTTCTTCCGAGTGTACGGTATTTCATTCTTTATACCTCCCTGCCGGCCGCGCGCAGTAGAGCGCGTGCCTGCGCCTCATCAATGGGCTCTGCCATGCTTCCGTTTCTGCGCAGCGTGGTACCGATGATGAGAATATCTGCGATCTGCATTTTTTCCGCAATGTTCTTTTCGGTGACGCCGCTACCGACGGCAACGGGAATGGAGATACTGTTTTTAACCTTTTCCAGATCGGAAGAAGCGGTTTCCGTACCGGTGGAGCAGCCGGTGACAATCACCGCATCTGCCCCCTGATGCTGCGCCCACTTTGCAGAGGTCGCAATGTCCACCTCAGGATTGACCATGTAATAGTGCTTGACCTGCACATCCGCGAAAATCTTGACATGCTCCGCGCTGATCTCACGGCGGTAACGAATGATTTTTCCGCTGCAAGGAGTCATGATTCCGTTGTAATTCATGACAGTATCGACAAAAATCGGTGTGCGGATGAAATCGCCGCCGACCACCTTTGCAATGGAAAGCGCCTCCTCATAGTTCAGCCCGCTGCAGCACAGGCCGAGCGGCAGCTTCACCGCGCTGCGCACTGCCTGGGCCACCATACTGATAGCCGAGAACTGCACTTTAGTCATATGTGGTTCCAAGCAGAGATCCTCGTTTTCGATCATGACAGCGTCAAAGCCGACACGCTCAAGCGCTTTGGCATCGCTGACCGCGCGCGCGATTACCTCGTCGATTGTCGCCGTTGCGCCGTAGGTTCCGGGCAGCGGCAGGCAGTGGATCATACCGATAAGCAGCTTGCGTCCGCCCGTCAGATTCCATTCCATTTCAATCATCCCTCCTGATTGTTTCGTACCGCGCCAGAAGCTGCGCTTCGGTGGGCAGGTTTGTGATGCTTCCCTCTTTTTCCAGCACGAAGGAGGACAGCGTGCCGCCCAGCAGGGCGCACTCATGGACGCTGCGGCCATGCACAAGTCCATAAAGGAAGCCACACACATAGCCGTCGCCCGCGCCTACAGTTTCCGGCTCTGCGCACAGCGGACGGACGGCGCGGGCTTGCGTCTGACAGATTTGTCCGCCGTCCCTATAGTACACACGGCTTCCCTCCGCACCCAGCGTTTCAACCAGAATTTGTAGCTTCTCATTTTGGAAGAGATCGCGGATCTCCTTTAGGCCGAATTCCTCGCATAAAAATGCCGTCTCAGTTTCATTTGCAAAGATTACCGTGCTCAGCTCCAGAAGCTGTGCGAGCTTCTCATGCGGTAGCGCATTGGGATCCTTGCGCATGGACAGCGCTAGTGGTGTCCCGCTTGCGCGGATAGCGTCGATCGCAGGCTGCGTATTCATCGCCATGGGCGCAGTGAGGACAACATAGCGGCTGTCACGGAAGAATTCCGGCTTCATCTCCTGCACGCCATAAAACGTGCTGCCTGGCAGACGGTGCGCATACTCCGTGATGAGCGTCATATGGTTTTTTTCGGCGTTCTGGATCATAATGGTCGTGCCGCGGGCTTTCTCTGGCGGATCCTGAATGCCATTTTCAGGCATGTGATATTCGCGCGCAAACGCATGCAGAAAGTCATGCTGTCGATGATCGGCATAGGTCAAAACGGGATAGACCGCCTCGCCCAGTCTGGCAAGACCGGCGCAGATGTTCAGCCCCATGCCGCCGTTGGAATACTCCGTAAGGCTGCCGCCAAAGACCGGCGTAGATTTGCCGCACTCAGGCATCTGGTTTACGTGCAGGATGCTGACCGTTGCGGCCGTGCCAACGACCGTAAAATCATAGCGCTTCATCAGAACACTCCGTTCTTCAGCCGCTCACAGACCTCGTCGGAGCTGATGGCCTTTGCAAAGTATTTGGTCATTTCCGCCAGATGGAAATCGTTGATCTCCTTGGTATTCGTACCAAGCATGTCGCTGATCATATAGGTGCGGAAGCGGTAGGCTGATGCATCGGTCGCGGTTGCGCGGCAGCAGACATTGGTCTTGACGCCACACACAAGAACGTTCTCCACGCCGCGCTCACGCAAAATCTCGGCAAGGTTCGTTCCAAAAAAGGCGCTTGGGACAAACTTGCGGAACATGATGTCACGCTCCGGATCATAGGGAATGCGCTCCTCCAGCTCCGCACCGGCCGAGCCCTCGACCAATGAAGCTTTCTTACCATCGCGGAACATGCGCGTCAGCTCGGGATTGACCTCCTTTTCATCCGCCGGATGCGCGGTATAGACGATGACGACAAGTGCGCCAAGGTCACGCATTTTGTTGAGCTTTTCCGGGAAGGTCTTCATCATTTCGCCGGTCGTCTCGGGATAATAGAATCTTCCCTCCGGACGTGTGAAATCCTTTTGCATGTCGATGACAAGAACAGCAGTTTTAGGCATAGAAATTCCTCCCGTCAGGCTTCCTTGAAGAAGCGCAGATGATTTTTGCGGGCATTGGGCGTCTCGACGATCAGCAGCACGACAATGATCGTGACATAGGGCATAATGCCGAGCAGCGACGAAATGGCCGCAGGAACAAAGTTGTTGATGATGGTTTGCAGCGCACGGACAAAGCCGAAGATCAGCGCATAGACACAGGCCTTCTCCGGATCCTTACGGCCGCAGTTAATGGCACTCAGGCAGATAAAGCCGCGGTTCGCCGTCATGTTGATGGTATACATGCCGAGCTGCTCAACCGAAAGGTTCAGTCCGGCCAGTGCGCAGGTCGCGGCGGAGATCATCAGGCACAGGAACTTGATGCGGTTGGTCTTGATGCCGACGGATTTCGCAGCGTTGACGCTTTCACCAGTCACGCGGACATAAATGCCAAACTTTGTCTTATACATCACGACAGTCAGCACAATGACCACAAGGAAGGTCAGGTAGGTAATCGCCGTGTGGTTGTTAAAAATATCGCTCAGGATCGGAATGCTACGAAGAACCGGCACGTCGATCATCATATTCGCCGGGTCAATGATGCTGCTGGCAACCAGATTGCTGCGCGTCCCGTAGAGTGCCTGTAAAAGGCAGGCCGGAATGCAGGCTGCCATTAGGTTGATGCCGCTGCCGACGACGCTGAGGTTGCCCTTGAGCTTAACGGTAAACAGATAGAACAGGCAGTTGAGCAGAATTGCGATTACGAAGGCAGCGATTACGCCGACCCAGATCTGTCCCGTCATGAAGGCAAAGAGAATGCCCGCAAAGGCGGCAAACTCTGTGCAGCCCTCCATGGAGATGTTGAACACGCCTGCTCTTGCGACAAATACGCCTCCGATGGTGATGAGCAGATACGGCGCAGCGTTTTCCACAGTCATGTTCAGAAGATTCAGAAACAGCGAGAGGTAATTCATGCTCAGCCCTCCTTTTTCACCGCAGACCGGTGGAAGATGTGGCCGAAGAAGTCAGCAATGGCTTCGCGGTTATTGCCGATGAGCTTGATGGCCATAAACAGCACCAACGTGCTCTTGATGATGTTGATGAGGTCAAGAGGAACGCCGAGGCCGGTCTGCGCCGCCAGAGCGCCGTAGCGCAGCGCGCCGAAGACGATGGAAAATAGCAGAATGCCGACTGGATTACTGCCAGCCAGGATACACACAAAGAAGCCGTCCCAGCCGATACCGGGGTTAGCAGAGAAGGTGTTGACAAAGTTATAGTTGACACCGAGAATTTCTGTTGCACCCGCAATACCGGCCAGCGCGCCGCCGACCACGAAGATCACGACGATTTTCCGGCTGACGTGCATACCGACGGCGTCGGCAAATTCCCACTGCTTGCCGATGCAGTCAATCTCATAGCCGAATTTGGTCTTTTTCAGAATGAAATACAGGATCAGCCAGATTGCCAGCGCAATAAAGATCGCCGTTGTGCAGCGGTACTTGCTGTTGAGTTTGGCAAGGCGGGCGGTCTGCTCGATGAACTCAGTGTGCGCATAGGCATCGCCCGTTCCAAGGTAGCTCTGGGTCAGAAAGCCTGTGACCTGCGTGGCAATGCTGTTGAGCATAACGGTTGTAACAACCTCGTTCACGCGCAGCTTGGCCTTCAGCAGGCCGGGAATCAGCGCGTAGACCGCGCCGAAGGCGGCGCCAATCAGCAGGCACAGCGTGACATGCAGCGCCGTGGGAACGCCCTTGATCATATAGCCCGCAAGAGCCGCGGTGAAGGCACCCAGGAATACCTGACCCTCAATGCCCATATTGTACATATTCGCACGGATGGAAAGTGCCGTAGCCATGCCCGTGATGATGATCGGCGTAGTATAGCCGAGCGTGTTCAGCAGGCCGCCGACGGAGAAAAACGCTTTTTTGATGATATAGCTGTAAAGAGTAAAGGGATTACAGCCGCAGATCAAGGAGAAGATGCTGCCAACGCCGAAGGCAAACAGCAGCGGCACCAGCACGTCTCCAGCCGCTGCGAGAAGATTTGAGGTCCAGCCGGTCGTGCGTTTTGCAGGGAGTCTTTGTTTCATAGTTCTAAACCTCTCATTCTTCCGAAAGCTCCTCGGAGGACATGCGCTTCACACCGGACATATAAAGTCCCAGCTCATTGAAGCTCACATCATCCGAGCGGAAGCTGCCGACGATTTCCCCGTGATACATCACGAGCACACGGTCGGAAAGCCCCGTGACCTCGGAAAGCTCCGAGGAGATGATAAGTACCGCCGTACTGGCATCACGCATTTTAAGGATCTGATTGTGGATGAATTCAATTGCGCCGATATCCACGCCGCGCGTCGGCTGGCTGACCAGCAGCACCTTCGGTCTGCGGCTGAATTCACGCGCAATGATAACCTTCTGCGCATTGCCGCCAGAGAGAGAGCCAACCGCCGGATCCTTCGTGCTCAGACGAACGTCGTATTCCTCTACCAGACGGTCGCGGTTTTCCGTTATGGCACGGCGATTCATGACGCCTTTATTGCAATAGGGCTTAAGTCCGTGATAACCGGCGATGAGATTGGCCGAGACCGGTACGTCAAGGCACAGCCCCTGCTTGTAACGATCCTCCGGCACCACACCGATGTCGTGCTTCCTCAGTTCGTCCGGCCACAGCCCCGTGATATTCACGCCGCCCAACTCCACGGTTGAGCCATGGCAAACATCCAAAAGCCCGGTCAGTGCCAGCATCAGCTCGGTTTGGCCGTTGCCCTCAACGCCAGCAATACCGACGACCTCGTTTTCATGGATGCGGAAGCTGATGTCATTAAGAATCTTTTTGCCCTCGGAGTTGACTGCACTGAGATGATTAACCTGATAGGCAACCTTTCCTCCTACGGGCTTTCCACTTTTCTTCACCCGCAGCAGGACGGCGCGGCCGACCATCATCTCAGCCAGATCCTCGTCGGTGGTATTTTCGTCGTTCGGCACAGTGCCAATAACGTGGCCTGCACGGATAACCGTAATGTTATCGGCGCACATTTTGACCTCATTGAGCTTGTGCGTAATGATAATAATCGTCTTCCCGGCTTTCTTCAGGTCAATCAGGCGGCGTATGAGGTCGTCCACCTCCTGCGGAATGAGCACGGCCGTCGGTTCATCCAGGATGAGCAGATCGACATCGCGGTAGAGCATTTTCAGGATCTCCACACGCTGCTTTGCGCCGACGGAAATATCCGAAACTTTGTCGGTAATATTCAAATTAAAATTAAACTTGTCCACAAGCGCCTGAATTTCGGCTTTTTCCTTCTTTTTGTCAATCAGGACGCCGCGGAAGGTTTTTTTCCCGATTTTATGGGTGCACACCGTTTCTGTGCCGAGAACGATATTCTCATAGATGGACAGCGACGGCGAGAGCTTGAAGTGCTGGTGCACCATGCCGATGCCCAGCTCAATGGCATCGCGCGGCGAAGCGATGGCTACCTTTTTGCCGCGGAAGAGGATCTCGCCCTCCGTCGGCTGCAAGATGCCATAGAGCATATTCATGAGGGTGGACTTACCGGCGCCGTTTTCACCGATGATGGCGCGGATCTCCCCTTCCTTCACTGCCAGATCAATGTGATCGTTGGCAGTAAAGTTTCCAAATTTCTTCGTTAAGTTCTTAGTTTCAATAATGGTATCCATATTCATCACCAAAGCATCCTATTGATGGTGCATGCCCCGCTGGAGCTACCTTCAACGGGGCATACACAGTCGGTTATTTCTTGTTCAGCTCTGCATAGGTTACGTTGTTGCCGTCGATCTGGAGCCAATCGTCCAAGCGCTGGCCGTCGGACTCGATGCTCGCCATACGAGCGTCGAACACGGTGATGGTTCCGTCAGCAATCCACTTACGGCACTGGTCGAGAATGCCCTTGAGTTCTTCCAGCTTGTCCTTATCCGTGACGTACTGCTCGATGACGCTCATGTCGGTGATGCCAACGCCGCCGTTGGAAAGGTTGAAGGTGTCCGGCTCGGTCTGCTCGATGTTGCCTTCGAGGTACTTGCCGATGTAGAATTCCAACAGAGAGGTGTTGTCGCGGATTGCAGAGGTCAGGATGTTGCCCGGCTCAACCTCGTCCTGGTTGGAGTCGACGCCGATGCCGAAGGCATTGTTCAGACGGCAGGCCTCCAGGCCACCAAGGCCGGCAGTGCCGCAGCAGGTCCAGATGACGTCGCAGCCCATGTTGTTAATCATGTTCTGCGCGATGCTTTGCGCGTTTGCAGTATCGGAGAAGCCAACAGTGTAGTCAATGTAGACCTTTGCATCGGGGTTGTAGAACAGTGCGCCCTGACGGAAGCCGTCGCCATACTGATAGAAGCCGACAGACTCGGCACCGAACAGAATGCCGATGTTGCAGCCTTCGTGCTGGCCGACACCCTCAACAAGAGTGTTGCCATCAGTTGCGGCAAAGGCAGCGACGACGCCTGCGAGGAAGGAGTGCTCGTTGAGCGTGATGTAGGATTCAATGACGTTCTTCGGGGTTTCAGTGAAACCATCAACCGCGTTGATGCGGAGCTGACGGCCGACAACGACGAAGTAAATGTCGGGGTAGTCGCGTGCAACGGTGTACATATTGCCGCTGATTCCGGCTTCGAGGTTGATGATCAGGCCGTAACCCGCTTCGCACAGCTCACGAATCAGGGTCTCGCCCTGCGTGGTGTCGGTGCATTCCACGGCGTTAACATCCAGATCGTACTTTTCTTTGCAGGTCATCAAACCGGCATAGGCAGTGTCGTTAAAGCCCTGGTCGCCCAAGCCGCCCTGCTGCATGATCATAGCGATCTTCTTGTTGACGTTGGCCTTCATACTGGGATTGTCGGAGTTTGCGGGAGCGTCGCTGCTGGGGTTGTCTTTGTCCGTGTTGCCGGCACAGGCTGCAAGAGAAACAAGCATGACCAGTGCAAG